>OHSH01000512.1_pt1 | contig 17727 bp, 19 predicted proteins | sample 1578611 | NCBI WGS metagenome assembly OHSH01 (sample SAMEA3879576, study PRJEB24766) | human gut metagenome | biome: human-associated habitat; feature: feces | place: USA | collected 1985/1987 | reverse complement strand
AGTTGTTGCCATCAAGCGTGTAACAAAGGTTGTTAAGGGTGGACGTAATTCTAGAGTTGCAGCTCTCGTAGTTGTTGGTGATAGAAATGGCCACGTTGGCGTTGGTGTTGGCAAGGCAGTTGAGACTCCAGAAGCTATCCGTAAGGGTAAGGAGGATGCTGCAAAGCATTTAGTTACAGTTCCTGTAAATGAAGTTGGTAGTATCCCTTACGACTGGAATGGACAGTTCGGCAGTGCTTCAGTTCTTCTGAAGACAGCTCCAGAAGGTACTGGTATCATCGCTGGTGGTCCTGCTCGTAGCGTACTTGAGCTTGCAGGATATAAGAACATCCGTACAAAGTCCTTAGGATCAAACAACAAGCAGAACGTAGTTCTTGCAACAATCAAGGGCCTTACAGAGATCAAGAACCCAGAGGATATCGCAAGACTTCGTGGAAAATCTGTTGATGAGATACTTAACTAAGGAGGTATTAGAAGATGGCAGATAAGTTAAAGGTAACTTTGGTAAAGTCCCCTATCGGTGCTGTACCAAAGCATAGAAAGACAGTAGAGGCTCTTGGACTTAAGAAGGTTAATAAGTCAGTAGAGCTCCCAAATAACGCTGCAACACTTGGAATGGTTAAGCAGGTAAGTTATATGGTAAAGGTTGAGGAAGTATAAGAGAAGGAGGATACGCAGATCATGGATTTATCTACATTAAAGCCGGCTGAAGGCTCAAAGCACAGTGCTAATTTCCGTGTAGGCCGTGGACATGGTTCAGGAAATGGCAAGACTGCAGGTAAGGGACATAAGGGTCAGAAGGCACGTTCTGGATCACCTAGACCAGGTTTCGAAGGTGGACAGATGCCATTATATAGACGTCTTCCTAAGAGAGGCTTTAATTGCATCAATCACAAAGAGATCGTTGCAATCAATGTATCAGCTCTTGAGAGATTCGAGGATGGCTCAGACGTAACTGTTGAGACATTAGTAGAGGCAGGTATCATTAAGAATCCTCGTGATGGAGTTAAGATTCTTGGAAATGGAGAGTTAACTAAAAAGCTCAATGTTAAGGCTAATGCTTTTTCAAAGTCAGCAGCTGAGAAAATTGAAGCTCTTGGCGGAAAAGCAGAGGTGATGTAATATGTTCAAAACCTTAATCAATGCATTTAAGGTACAGGATATACGAAGAAGACTTTTATATACGTTCTTCATTCTCGTGGTAGTCAGACTTGGTAGTCTGATTACCGTTCCGGGAATAAGTGCGGATGCAATAAGAGAGTACATGCAGAATGCACTCGGTGATTCACTGAACATCTTCAGTTCATTCACCGGAGGATCGTTCGAGCAGATGTCGATCTTTGCATTGTCGGTAACACCTTACATTACAGCTTCCATCATCATACAGCTTCTCACCATTGCTATACCGGCTTTGGAAGAACTGCAGAAAGACGGAGAAGATGGTAGAAAGAAGATCACCGCTATCACAAGATATATGACAGTAGGTCTTGCTATTCTTGAGAGTGCTGGTCTTGTAGTAGGATTTGGAAACAAGGGAGTCATTGAGAATTATAACTTCTGGACAGTGTTCTGCATCGTAGTCATTCTTACAGCAGGAAGTGCTATAGTAATGTGGCTTGGTGAGAGAGCAACAGAGAAGGGGGTTGGAAATGGTATATCAGTAATCCTTCTGATAAACATCGTTTCAACAATGCCAAATGACTTCAAGAATTTATACACACAGTTCATGAAGGGCAGAGACTTTGTAAGATTTACACTTGTAGGACTCATTATCCTTGCAGTTGTAGTTCTTACAGTAGTATTTGTATGTGCACTTCAGGGCGCAGAGAGAAAAATTCCTGTACAGTATGCCAAGACAGTAAGAGGAAGAAAGACGATGGGCGGACAGTCCTCTCATATCCCACTTAAGGTCAATACTGCAGGTGTTATTCCGGTCATCTTTGCATCATCCATACTGTCTGTTCCACAGATCGTAGTGAATCTGTTCAACATCAAGACATCTGGTGTAGGAGCAAAGATAATCCAGGGTATGAGTCAGGGCTACTGGTTTAACAGATCTTATCCTTGGGCATCGATCGGTTTGATCGTATATATTTTACTTGTGTTCTTCTTCGCATATTTCTACACAGCGATCACATTCAATCCAATGGAGATTGCCAACAATATGAAGAAGAGTGGCGGTTTTGTCCCTGGTATAAGACCTGGACAGTCAACACAGGATTACCTTAATAAGATTTTAAACTACATCATATTTATAGGTGCTGTAGGACTTATCATAGTAGCATGTATACCAATGTTCTTCAGTGGTTTCTTTGGAGCAAATGTTTCATTTGGAGGAACATCACTTATCATCGTTGTAGGTGTTGTTATAGAGACAATTAAGAATATTGAGTCACGTATGCTGGTAAGGAACTATCAGGGATTCCTTTTAGACTAAAATATGACGTGGCAATAAACACGAATGGGAGTGTGCCGTATAGTACACTTCCTATTCGTGTATTATAGAGAGAATAGTATTTGATAAGAATGGGAAACGTTCAAAAAAATGGAGGTTGAATATATGAAGATAATCATGTTAGGCGCACCGGGCGCAGGCAAGGGAACACAGGCAAAGATGATCGCTGCAAAGTACGGCGTACCACATATCTCAACAGGAGATATATTCAGAGCGAACATAAAGAACGGCACAGAGCTTGGTGCAAAGGCAAAGGAGTACATGGATAAGGGACTTCTTGTACCAGATGAGCTCGTTGTCGACTTGGTAATAGATAGATTCAAGGCTGATGACTGTGCAAAGGGATATATCCTTGACGGATTCCCAAGAACTATCCCACAGGCAGAGGCACTTGACAAGGCACTCTCAGCAATCGGCGATTCAGTTGATTACGCTATCAATGTTGAGGTACCTGATGAGAATATCATCGAGAGAATGTCAGGCAGACGTGCATGTGTAGGTTGTGGAGCAACATACCATATTGTATACAACCCAACAAAAGTTGAGGGCAAGTGTGATGCATGTGGAGCTGATCTCATCCTTAGAGACGATGATAAGCCAGAGACAGTAGAGAAGAGACTTAATGTATATCATGAGCAGACACAGCCTCTCATTGATTACTACAAGGCAAAGGGCATCCTGAAAGAGGTTGACGGAACCGTAGATATGAAGGATGTATTCGCTGCTATCACTGATATATTAGGTGAGTAAATATGAAGGGTATTTCCATAAAATCCCAGGAAGAGATTGAGCTTATGAGAGAGGCTGGAAGAATTCTGGCGATAACTCATGAGGAGATGAGAAAAGCATTGAAGCCGGGAATGACCACATATGATATAGATAAGCTCGGTGAAGAGGTTATCAGAAGTTATCACTGTGAACCATCATTTCTGAACTATCAGGGATATCCGGCGTCGGTGTGTGTATCTGTAAATGATGAGGTGGTACACGGAATTCCATCAAAGAACAGAGTGCTTCAGGATGGAGATATAGTAAGTCTTGATGCCGGTGTTATCTATAAGGGTTACCATTCAGACTCAGCCAGAACATATGGAGTTGGCGAGATATCTGATATGGCAAAGTATCTCATAGAGGCAACGAAGCAAAGCTTCTTTGAAGGACTGTCAGCGGCCCGTGCGGGAAATCATGTGCGGGATATAGGAATAGCGGTCGAGTCCTATGCCGATGAGTGTGGACTTGGAGTTGTTGTCGATCTGGTGGGACATGGAGTTGGAAAAAATCTTCATGAAGAGCCGGAGGTCCCAAACTTCGCAACAAGAAGAAGAGGACCGAAGCTGAAAGCAGGAATGACGATAGCGATAGAACCGATGATCACACTTGGCGATTACGAAGTGAAGTGGATGCCGGATGGATGGACGGTCGTCACCGCAGACAAATCACTGGCGGCACATTATGAGAATACAATACTTATAACAGATGGAGAGCCTGAGATACTTTCAAGGGCCGATGGAATTGAGCTGTAGATGTGATATCATATGTCGTCGTTCGTAAGCACGATGACATATTCATTATATCATGGAGAACTCATAAGTTGATTTATATATATAGGAGGATTTTTGAAAATGTCAAAAGCAGATGTAATTGAAGTAGAAGGAACAGTAGTTGAGAAACTTCCAAATGCCATGTTTCAGGTAGAACTTGAGAATGGACACAAGGTTCTTGCTCATATAAGTGGAAAGCTGAGAATGAATTATATAAAGATTCTTCCTGGCGACAAAGTTACAATAGAGTTATCACCATACGATCTTACCAAGGGAAGAATCGTTTGGAGAGATAAATAATAAAAAAATGAATTTCCCTATTGCATTTTATCAATGAAAATGATAGAATGCTAATTCGTAGCGGACTTTTTTTGAAAGGAGAGTTTCTAATGAAGGTTAGAGCATCAGTAAAACCTATCTGCGATAAGTGCAAAGTTATCAAGAGAAAGGGAATCGTTAGAGTTATCTGCGAGAATCCAAAGCACAAGCAGCGTCAGGGTTAATCAAAAAAGGAAAAGAAGTATATGGATGATAGCCCATCCGGAAGTATACTTATTTTCGTGCGTCAGTACATATATCTAATGTACTGTATTATTTAAAAGCGGCTGTGGCATACGTAGATATGCCAATACAATTATAGAAATATACAACTTAGTTGAAGTTTGCGGTGTATGCATTTCACCCCATAGCGTGTGCTATGGGATACATTTGTGGATTCAGCTTAAAAGAAGATTTTACGGAGGTTATTATAATGGCTCGTATTTCAGGTGTTGATTTACCAAGAGAGAAACGTGTTGAAATTGGTCTTACTTATATCTATGGTATCGGACTTCCTTCATCACAGCGTATTCTTAAGGAAGCAAACGTTAATCCTGATACACGTTGCGCAGATCTGACTGACGATGAGGTTAGAAGACTCAGCGAGGTTATCAAGGCAACTCAGGTAGTAGAGGGAGATTTACGTAGAGAGATAGGCTTCAATATTAAGCGTTTACAGGAGATTGCTTGCTATCGTGGTAAGCGTCATAGACAGGGACTTCCTGTTCGTGGACAGAAGACTAAGACTAACGCTAGAACTCGTAAGGGTCCTAAGAAGACTGTTGCTAATAAGAAGAAGTAATATTTATAGAATATATTTGTAAAAAACCATAGGAGGTTTAGGCTAATGGCTAAGCAGGCAACTAAAAAAGTGGCTAAGAAGCGTGTCAGAAAGAGCGTACAGCACGGACAGGCTCATATTCAGTCATCTTTCAATAATACAATTGTTACATTAACAGACGCTGAAGGCAATGCGCTTTCATGGGCAAGCGCTGGTGGATTAGGATTTAAGGGTTCTAAGAAGTCAACTCCATATGCTGCTCAGATGGCTGCAGAGACAGCCGCAAAGGCTGCTGCACCTTACGGACTCAAGACAATCGACGTATTTGTCAAGGGACCAGGTTCAGGAAGAGAGGCTGCAATTCGTGCACTCTCAGCATGTGGTATAGATGTAGTTAGTATCAAGGATGTTACTCCGGTTCCACATAACGGATGTCGTCCACCAAAGAGAAGAAGAGTTTAATTAGAGGAGGTACAAACAAGATGGCAGTAGATAGAACCCCAGTTCTTAAGAGATGCAGATCTTTAGGCATGGAGCCAATGTATCTCGGAATAGACAAGAAGTCAAACAGAAGACCAAACAGATCAAATAGAAAGCAGAGCGAGTATGGACTTCAGCTCCGCGAGAAGCAGAAGGCTAAGTTCATTTATGGTGTACTTGAGAAGCCTTTCCGTAACCTTTATGCAAAGGCTGAGCAGCAGAAGGGATTAACAGGTCCTAACCTCATGACATTACTTGAGCTTAGACTTGACAACATCATCTTCAGATTAGGCTTTGCAAGAACAAGAAGAGAGGCTAGACAGATCGTAGATCACAAGCACGTACTTGTAAATGGCAAGTGTGTAAACATCCCTTCATACTCAGTTAAGCCAGGCGATAAGATCGAGATCAGAGAGAAGAGCAAGTCTCTTCAGAGATACAAGGATATCATGGCTGCAACAGAGGGTGTTCTCGTACCAGGTTGGTTAACAGCAGACAGAGATAACCTCGCAGGTGAAGTTGTAGAGAAGCCAAGCAGAGAGCAGATCGATGTTCCTGTAAATGAGACTCTCATCGTCGAGTTATATTCTAAGTAAGATTTGTTCTTTATTTATACATTTTGTAACTTGGAGTGTAGCATTTTAAAACCCGTAAAGGAGGGGCTTAGATGTTTGAGTTTGAAAAACCAAAAATCGAGATCGTTGAGACTTCAGATGACAACAAATATGGCAAGTTTGTAATCGAGCCTTTAGAGAGAGGTTACGGTATAACACTTGGTAACTCACTTAGAAGAATAATGCTTTCTTCATTACCAGGTACCGCTGTAAGCCACGTTAAGATAAAGGGTGTTTTACACGAGTTCAGCTCAATACCAGGTGTAAAAGAGGATGTTACTGAGATAATAATGAACATCAAGAATGTCGTTATCAAGAATAACTCAGATACATTTGAGCCAAAGCAGGCATACATCGATGTTGTTGGTGAGCGCGTTGTTAAGGCAGGAGATATCAAGGTTGACGGAGATATAGAGATTGTAAATCCTGATCTTGTAATCGCAAACCTTAGTGGTCCGGACGCAAAGCTTGAGATGGAGCTTACAATTGTCAACGGACGTGGATATGTAAGCCTTGACAAGAACAAGGAAGCAGATGCACCAATTGATGTCATCGCTATTGACTCAATCTTCACCCCTGTTGAAAGAGTAAACCTTACAGTTCAGAATACACGTGTTGGTCAGGTTACTGACTATGATAAGTTAACTCTTGATGTATATACAAACGGAGCTCTTGCTCCAGATGAGGCAGTAAGTCTTGCTGCAAATCTTCTGGTAGAGCACTTGAAGCTGTTCGTAGATTTATCAGAGAACGCACGTCTTGTAGATGTTATGGTTGAGAGCACAACAGACGAGAAGGAAAAGGTTCTTGAGATGAATATCGATGAGCTCGAGTTATCAGTTCGTTCATACAACTGTTTGAAGAGAGCTGGCATCAACACAGTTCAGGAACTTATAAACAAGACACCAGAGGATATGATGAAGGTTCGTAACCTTGGTCGTAAGTCACTGGATGAAGTATTAGCTAAGCTTAAGGAGTTAGGCTTATCACTTAATCAGAACGAGGACTAATAGCAGTTCCCGTATACCACTCAAGCTGAATAATAGTAAGCACAGTGAAGACCCGCAAAGGGTATAGGAGGATAATTAAAATGGCAAAGTATAGAAAGCTTGGAAAAGCAAGCGCACAGAGAAACGCATTACTTCGTAACCAGGTAACTCAGTTACTGTATCATGGAAAGATCAAGACAACAGAGGCAAGAGCTAAGGAAGTTGTTAAGATCGCAGAGAAGCTCATCACTTTAGCAGTTGCTGAGAAGGACAACTACGATGAGGTTACAGTTCAGGCTAAGGTTGCTAAGAAGGATAAAGATGGCAAGAGAATCAAGGAAGTTGTAGACGGTAAGAAGGTTACAGTATACGACACAGTTGAGAAGACAGTTAAGAAGGATCAGCCTTCAAGACTTCATGCCAGAAGAGAGATGCTCAAGGTTTTATATCCAGTTGTTGAAGTTCCTACAGATGCTGCTGGTAAGAAGGCCGGTACTAAGAAGATCGACTTAACACAGAAGTTATTCGATGAGTATGGTACAAAGTACGCAGGACGTAAGGGTGGTTACACAAGAATCATCAAGATCGGTCAGCGTAAGGGCGATCAGGCTCTTGAGGTTATTCTCGAGTTAGTATAATCGATTGATAGATTGATATTATACAGATAAATAAACAGGGCTGCAGTACATAGACGTATTAGTTTACGTTCGTGTACGGCGGCCCTGTTTTTTAATAAAATTTAGTGAAATATAGAGAGATTTCATTGATATAGATTGGAAAGATTATGAGCTTCATAAATGTAAAAGGACTATCTCATAAATTTAATATAAAGGACAAAGACGGCAATAAGATAGGGGAGAACTGGGCAATAAAGGATGTAGATTTTCTTGCCGACAAGGGGGAGATAATCGCGATCCTTGGCAGAAACGGTTCAGGGAAGTCTACGTTTGCAAGACATTTGAATGGACTGCTTGCACCGCATGAGGGTTCGATAGTCATAGGTGGAAAAGACATGGCGGAGATGGGAGAGCTTACATCCGTCAGACGACAGGTAGGAATGGTGTTTCAAAATCCCGATAACCAGATAGTCGGCAACACCCTCGCTGAGGATATAGGATTTGGGCTGGAGAATCTTGGCGTCTCCAGCGAAGATATATGGAAGAAGATAGATGAGATGCTGGAGCTCACAGGGCTCACAGCCTATAAGTATGCCAATACGTCAAGAATAAGCGGTGGACAGAAACAGCGGCTTGCAATCGCATCGTCAATGGCGATGACTCCGGATTGTATAGTGCTAGACGAGGCGACATCCATGCTTGACCCGCAGGGAGCAAAGGATATGCTGGAGCTTGTGCAGAGATTGAACAAAGAAAAGAAAATAACCGTAATAATGGTGACTCACAGGATAGCTGAGGCACTTATGGCGGATAAAGTATACATATTGGATAATAGCAGGATCGTGGCAGAGGGTACACCTGGAGATGTATTTACAGATGTTGACCGGCTTAAGAGCTATGGACTGGAGATACCGGTTGATATGAAGCGTAGGGCCGGAATACCGATCGATATCTGCTATAAATATAAGAACAGGCATATGGATATAAGCAGCGATATGAACAATGCGCAGAGTAATCATGCTGAGGATGAGAAGACTGCAGATAATTCAGAAAAATGTATAGTTGAGCTTCAGAATGTATCATATTCGTATGTGAATGGAAATGAGTCATTTCAGGCGCTTTCTGATATAAACATCAAGATATATGAAGGACAGGTTGTCGCTGTAATAGGGCAGACCGGCTCGGGAAAGAGTACACTGCTTCAAATGATAAATAAGCTGATAGTTCCACAGAGTGGCAAGGTATATCTGTATGATACGGATGTGCAGAGTGTAAGAAATATCAAGGATATCCGCAGGAGGATAGGGTATGTATTTCAGTTCCCTGAGGCCCAGTTGTTTGAGAATACGGTGCTCAAGGATGTAATGTATGGCCCGATAAACTTTGGAATGTCAAAGAGAGAGGCTGAGGATGCTGCTAGAAAGGCGCTTGAGTTGGTGGGAGTACCGGAGAAATATGCGGAGTATTCTCCATTCGAATTGTCTGGTGGTTTGAAAAAGAGGGTGGCAATAGCGGGAATACTGGCATATGAGCCAGACGTATTGATCCTTGATGAGCCTGCATGTGGGCTTGACGGAGAGAGCCGGGAGCAGTTATGGAATCTCGTCAGAAAGCTCAACAGAGAGAAAAATGTGACGATCATACTGGTATCCCACGACATGGAGGATGTGTATGAGATGTCAGAGAGGATTCTTCTTATGGAGCATGGAAGGATAGTGTATGATGGAGGGACAGGTGAGTTTTTTGAGGACAGGAGCTTACTTGAGCGGTACGGTATAGATGTTTCCGGGTGCCCGGAATAGGAGATTTACTATGATACGAGATATTACAATAGGACAATATTACAGTGGCAATTCTGTGATACATAGAATGGATCCGAGAACAAAGCTTGCAATAACATTTCTATATGCCATATCGCTGTTTCTTTGCAAGAACTGGATCATGATACTTGCCGCAACGGCATTCCTCTGTATATATGTGGCGGTGAGCAGGGTGCCGATAACATACATTTGCAGGGGACTGAAGGTCATATGGATGTTTATTCTGTTTACAGCAATATTCAGCGTGTTCAACGGGGACGGACGGGTACTTTGGAGCTGGCACAGACTTCGCATAACAGATAACAGTGTGATGACTACGGTGCTTGTGGTTATACGCCTTGTATACCTCATAATAGGCTCATCTGTCATGACGTACACTACAAGACCGATGAATCTGGCAAATGGACTGGAGAGCAGTCTGGGATTCTTGAAGAAAATAAAGGTTCCGGTGTCTGATATGGCCATGATGCTTATGATTGCATTGCGATTTATCCCGATATTTATGGAGGAGCTGGATAAGATCATGAAGGCACAGCTTTCCAGAGGTGCGGACTTCGAGAGTGGCAATATATTCAAGAGGATAAAGAGTTATGTACCTGTATTTGTACCATTATTTGTATCGGCGATAAGGAGGGCCACAGATCTTGCCCAGGCCATGGATGCCAGATGTTTTGACGGCAGCGAAGGCAGGAGCCGCATGAATCCGTTAAAATACAGTGGAACAGACTATGTAAGTTATGCTATAGTGTTGGTGTATCTGGGATGCATGATAGTATACAGATGTGTGATGTAGGAAATCCTGCAATCTTATTTCGGGATACATGCGCACTTCGGGATCAAAAGTCGTTTGTATATAGATTTGTTTTAAATATTACAGAGTCAATGACGATCGGGCTTGATTAAGAATTGGAGCGTAATTCAGATACATCGATAATATAGAAAAGGATGCGGATGTGTCAGATACATCCCTAGTATGAATATGAAGAGAGTAAAATTGATCGTAGCCTACGATGGAACAAATTATTGTGGATGGCAGGTTCAGATAAATGGAATAACGGTTGAGGAAGTCCTGAATAAGACACTCAGCGAGCTTTGTCATGAGGATATAAAGGTTATAGGAGCCAGCAGAACGGATTCCGGTGTACATGCACTGGGAAATGTGGCGGTGTTCGACACTGAATCAGGAATACCTGGAGAGAAGTTTTCATTTGCGCTTAATCAGCGGCTCCCGGAAGACATAAGGATACAGGAGTCATGCCAGGTGGCTGACGATTTTCATCCGAGATATTGTGACACGATCAAGACATATGAATACAAGATATTAAACAGAAGATTTGATATGCCGACGGAGCGTCTTTACTCGACATTCGTCTATTATCCACTTGATATAGATAAGATGAAGCGGGCTGCGGCAGTACTGGTTGGGGAGCATGATTTCAAGAGCTTCTGTTCATCAAGGTCTCAGGTGGAGAATACAGTCCGTACAATAACAGATATAACCATAGACAAGGCGGGCGACATGATACATATAAGGATCAGCGGCAATGGTTTCTTGTACAATATGGTCCGCATCATAGTGGGAACTTTGATGAAGATAGGTCTTGGAATCTGGCCGGAGGACTGTATGGAGTCAATACTTGAGGCTAAGGATAGAACGAAAGCTGGTCCGAAAGCCGAGGCCAAGGGGCTTACTCTTGTGGAGATAAAATATCTGTAGACGTATAATATTTGCCAGGATAAGATAAAATTGCTAATAATATATTGGCAGTTCATAAAACAGCGTGGTTATATTTTGTATATAATAATTTGGAAAAGTGGACTTGAAATAATCTAGAAATAAGAATGAAAAGTGGAAAACATCTAGCAAAACAGTGGAAAATAGATGAAAAACATTGTGTGAAATGCACAAAAAATAATGAAAACAAGAGCCAATCATGTTATAATTACATTGAAATGCTGATACATGACGGATATGTCAGGAATTGTTTCGAAGTGTTCGGAATATTTCAAGGTGTTTCAGTGAAGATAACATGATTGGCTTTTTTTATTTCGATTTTAGGAGGGCAAACGATGGCAAGATTTACATTACCAAGAGATTTATATCACGGAAAAGGTGCTTTGGAGGCACTCAAAACATTCAAGGGTAAGAGAGCTATGGTCTGTGTTGGAGGCGGATCCATGAAGAGATTTGGATTCCTTGACAGGGCAGTTCAGTACCTTGAGGAAGCTGGAATGGAAGTTAAGTTATTTGAGGGAATTGAGCCAGATCCTTCAGTAGAGACGGTTATGAAGGGTGCAGCAGCCATGCTTGAATTTGAGCCAGACTGGATAGTGGCCATCGGCGGTGGTTCACCTATAGATGCAGCAAAGGCTATGTGGATAAAGTATGAGTATCCTGATGCGACATTTGAGGATATGTGTAAGGTATTTGGAATACCTGAACTTAGAAAGAAAGCTCATTTCTGCGCTATTTCTTCAACATCAGGAACTGCAACAGAGGTTACCGCGTTCTCGATCATCACAGATTATGAGAAGGGAATCAAGTATCCGATAGCTGATTTTGAGATTACACCTGATGTTGCGATCGTAGATCCTGAGCTGGCAGAGACCATGCCTCAGAAGCTGGTTGCTCACACAGGTATGGATGCCATGACACATGCAATCGAGGCTTATGTATCGACAGCAAACTGCGATTTCACAGATCCACTGGCACTTCATGCCATCAAGATGATCCAGAATGATCTGGTTGGATCATATAACGGAGACATGGAGAAGCGAGACGCAATGCACAATGCACAGTGTCTTGCAGGTATGGCATTCTCCAATGCGCTTCTCGGAATAGTTCATTCGATGGCTCACAAGACCGGAGCAGCATTTGCTGACTATGGCGCACATATCATCCACGGAGCAGCAAATGCAATGTATCTGCCAAAGGTTATAGCTTTCAATGCAAAGGATGAGACCGCAAAGGTTCGTTACGGAGAGATAGCGGACTTCATGGGACTTGGCGGTGAGACACTCGACGAGAAGGTAGACCTTCTTATTGCGTATCTGCGCAAGATGAATGACGAGCTGAACATTCCTCATTGTATCAAGAATTACGGATCTGACAGCTATCCATGTGAGCAGGGCTTTGTTCCGGAGGACGTATTCCTTGAGAGACTTCCTGAGATCGCTGCAAATGCGATACTTGATGCATGTACAGGCTCCAACCCAAGACAGCCAAGCCAGGAGGAGATGGAGAAGCTGCTGAAGTGCTGCTACTATGACACAGAGGTGGATTTCTAAATAAAAGATAGTATTTACAGACAGAAGAATGAATGATAATATGGTATCCGGCGGTGCACATGTATCGCCGGATATTTTTGTTGAAAAAATAGTTGACAACAAAATGTAATTATAATATACTTGCAAAGTATGCGAAGTTTATAAGTGTGTTTCGAACCAATGCCCCGGTAAGGAATGTGCTGAATATACATTAGTAAAGAAGATTATAAAAGAATAATTTAGGAGGTACCACGATGAAGAGCTTTATGGCAAGCCCATCAACAATAGAGAGAAAGTGGTATGTAGTTGACGCTACAGGACATACTTTAGGTCGTCTTGCATCAGAGATCGCAAGCATTTTAAGAGGAAAGAACAAGCCAACATATACACCACACATTGATACAGGTGATTATGTAATAGTAGTAAACGCTGACAAGATCCAGGTAACTGGTAAGAAGTTAGATCAGAAGGTATACTACAACCACTCAGATTATGTAGGTGGTATGAAAGAGACAACTCTTCGTGAGAAGATGGCTAAGAAGCCAGAGGATGTTATCTACCTTGCAGTTAAGGGAATGCTTCCAAAGGGACCACTTGGCAGAGAGATGATCACAAAGCTTCACGTATACGCTGGTGCAGATCACAAGCATCAGGCACAGAAGCCAGAAGTATTAGAGATTAAGTACTAAGAAGGAGGAGATTAACAGATGGCTAAGACAACAAAGTTCTATGGAACAGGAAGAAGAAAAAGCAGTATCGCCAGAGTTTACATCACTCCAGGTACTGGTAAGATCGTTATAAACAAGAAGGATATGGATGAGTACTTTGGCCTTGATACACTCAAGGTTATCGTAAAGCAGCCACTCGTTGCTACAGGCACAGAGGGCAAGTACGATGTACTCGTTAACGTATGTGGTGGTGGTTTCACAGGTCAGGCTGGAGCTATCAGACATGGTATTTCAAGAGCTTTGGTTAAAGCTAACGAAGAATATAAAAACGTATTGCGTTTAGAAGGTTTGTTAACTCGTGATCCACGTGTTAAAGAACGTAAAAAATATGGTCTTAAAAAAGCACGTCGTGCTCCACAATTCTCAAAACGTTAGTCGTACTTATCTTAAGACGCTTAGCTTATGTTTATTAAGACCACAAATAAGTGTTTGTGGTCTTATTTTTTAAATGAAAAAGGAGAAAAATATGAACAAAAATAAAAGACTAATAATTGGACTTAGTTTATTAATCATTGGAGCAATAACTAGTGGATTGTTTGCAATTGGTAATTCAATCTCATATTTGGCATATACAACTGCCTTAATAAGTGGGGCTAAAAATCATACGACATGTGGCGTATTATGCTTTATCTTCCTAGCTATTTCAGTTGGAGGATTAGTAATATTATTAACTGAATTATTCAGCAAAAAGCAAAACTAAACATTGAAACGAAAGGGTGATTTAGATGTTTGATAAAAATAACATTAAATTATATAATTCATTGTCAAATAAAATAGAAGTTTTTAAACCAATAAAAGAAAATGAAGTTTCTATGTATGTTTGTGGTCCTACGGTTTATAACTATATGCATATAGGAAATGCTAGACCTGTAATATTTTTTGACACAGTTAAAAGATTCTTTGAATATGTTGGCTATAATGTAAAAATGGTTTCTAATTTTACTGATATTGATGATAAAATCATCAAAAAAGCAAAAGAAGAAAACACAACTGAAGAGGTCATTAGTGAAAAATATATCAAAGCTTGTCTAGATGACTATGAAAAACTTGGCTGTGAAAATGATGTTATTCATCCTAGAGTTACTCAAAATATCCCTAATATTATTGAATTTATTGACCAATTAGTAAAAACTAATCATGCATATCAAACTGGTGATGATGTTTATTTTAGCGTTCGCAGCATTCCTAACTATGGTATTTTAAGTAATCAAAGATTAGATGAACTAGAAAGTGGTTCTAGAATTGATATTAATAATAATAAGAAAGATCCTGCTGATTTCACACTATGGAAAAAGACAAATGATGATGGAAAAAAATGGGATAGTCCATTTGGCTTAGGTAGACCTGGTTGGCATACTGAATGCGTTGTAATGATAAAAGACATTTTTGGTGGTATGATTGATATTCATGGTGGTGGTAATGATTTAAAGTTCCCTCATCATGAAAATGAAATTGCCCAATCAATGGCTTTATATAACAATGCAATTGCTAATTATTGGATTCATAATGCTAGAATTGATTTGAGTGGAGAAAAAATGAGTAAATCTCTCGGTAACTTCAAAACAGTTCGTGAAATTGCAAATGTTTACGGATATGAAGTAATCCGATATTTCCTTATTTCATCACATTACCGTTCACCTATCAATTACAGCCTTGAAATCATTGAACAGTGCAAGAGTGCGCTTGAAAGGCTTTATACTTGCCGAGAGAGTCTTGATTTTGCCCTTAAAAACGCGAAAGACATTCCGGACGATGAAGAACTTATCAAAAAACTTAACAGCCACAGAGAACAGTTTATAACCGCAATGGATGATGACCTTAATACAGCAGACGGTGTTGCCGCTGTGTTTGAACTTGTTAAGGATATTAACACATCAATTCTTGATAAAGAAGTATCAAAAAATGTTTGTCAAACAGCCGCTACTGTTTTTGATGAATTATGTGATGTTCTCGGCATTCTTTACAATAGAAAAAACAACGATGTTGATTCAGACATTGAAGCACTTATTGAAGAACGCCAGCAGGCAAGAGCAAATAAGGACTGGGCAACAGCAGACAGAATTCGTGATGAACTCAAAGCACAAGGTATTATCTTAAAAGATACACCGCAGGGTGTTACTTGGACTAAAGAATAATATAAATAAAGAGCAGGAACTTTTGTTTTCCTGCTCTTTTTAAAACAATTGGAGTAATTATGGTAGATAAAAGAAGATTTAAGGATGTCGAAGTATCGCTTTTAGGCTTAGGGACTATGCGACTTCCGTGTGAAACCGAGCAAAAAAGAGAGTCAAACCCTAATATTGATTATGAAAAGGCTCAAAAACTCGTTGACTTAGCTTATAAAAACGGCGTTAATTATTATGATACCGCATATATGTATCACTGCGGTAAAAGCGAAAAGTTCATAGGCCATGCGTTAAAAAAATATCCGCGAAATACATATTTCATTGCCGATAAACTTCCTATTTGGATGTGCGATACAAAAGAGGATATACAGCGTATATTTGCAAATCAACTTGAAAGAACGGGTATTGAATATTTTGATTTCTATCTTCTTCATTCACTTGATAAAGAAAATTTTGAAAAATGTGAAGAATTAGGTGCATATGACTTTATTAAGCAAAAACAAAAAGAGGGAAAAATAAAATATATCGGTTTTTCATTTCACGGAACAGTTGATGATTTAAGGCATATAGTTTCGGCTCACGATTGGGATTTTGCACAAATTCAAATGAACTATCTTGATTGGGAAAACCAAAATGCCAAAGCACAATATCAAACACTTGAAGATGCAAACATTCCTACAATTGTAATGGAGCCTGTAAGGGGCGGTAAGCTAGCTTTAGTTAATAACGAGATAAAAGATATGTTCAAAAGCAAAAAGCCGAATATGAGCGTAGCATCCTGGGCTATTGGCTTTGTTGCAAGCCATAAAAATATAATTACAATTTTAAGCGGAATGAACAGTGAGCACCAAATGCTTGATAATCTGTCAACTTTAACCGATTTCAAAGCATTTGGTGATGATGAATATTCAACTTGCTTTAAAGCGGCATCAATACTTAATAAAAGTGAGGTTATAGGATGCACCGGCTGTGACTATTGCCAGCCTTGTCCAAAGGGTATTAAAATAAGTTCCTTTTTCTCACTTTATAACAGTGTTGTTTCAGGTGATGTTAACATTCAGCAGGGTAGAGAAGTATATGATTCATTTGCTGTTAATCCTACCGCTTGCGCCTGGTGCAATAAATGCAAAAATCATTGCCCGCAATCTATAAACGTACCAGATGTATTGGAAGGAAAGGTTATAAAACTGTTTATGAGATAAAAAATAAGCCTAAGTATTAAGGTTATCTTAAATACTTAGGCTTTTATTATTTTTCTATATGAAGTATTTTTTCGGCTTTTTCAACCTCTTCTTTTGTAGGCGGCTTATAGCCTTCGAGAGGATATTTGATACCGAGGTTTTCCCATTTGAAAATACCTAAGGTGTGGTAGGGAAGTATTTCAACCTTTTTAACCGTTTTAAGTGATGAAATAAAGTCGTACAAATTATTAAGTTCTTTATCATCATTAGTTAAATTAGGTACAAGAACACGCCTAATCCACATATCTTTGCCAATATCCGATAGGTACTTAGCCATATCAAGTATATTTTCATTAGTTCTGCCTGTAAGCTCTTTATGCTTTTCAGTATCAGTTTGCTTTAAATCAAGCATAACAAGGTCAGTATACTTCATAAGCTCATTGAATTTGGAGAAGAAAGGCTCTTCTCTTGTAAAAGCAGAGCCGGAGGAGTCAAGCGTGGTGTGTACTCCTTTTTCCTTTGCATACTTGAAAAATTCAGTTACAAAATCAATTTGAAGGAGAGGTTCGCCGCCGCTTACTGTAATACCGCCGTTTGGCTTTCCGTTTTTTCTCCAATAATTCTTATACTTATATGCCTTGTTGAATGCATCCTTACCGGCAACGTCTGCGCTCAAGAATGAGTCTGAACCGGTTGCAAGGTCAAGAGTAGTCTTGCTTACAGTGATTGTACCATCTTTAATCGGGCTTTGACCTGTGATATAGATAGTTTCAGTAGCAGCATTGTAAGTTGCATTTTCAAAGTGCTTGT
>OHSH01000496.1_pt1 | contig 18391 bp, 16 predicted proteins | sample 1578611 | NCBI WGS metagenome assembly OHSH01 (sample SAMEA3879576, study PRJEB24766) | human gut metagenome | biome: human-associated habitat; feature: feces | place: USA | collected 1985/1987 | reverse complement strand
AGCCACATCCACTTGGAAGTCATGGAGGGCGAAAAGTATCTCGACCCCATCAAGGCCATGAAATAAGCAAAATTTTCCGGGCAGGTGCAGCAGAACGCTGTACCTGTTTTTTTCACATTGCTTTTGGCGGTCGATTCTGGTATGATAAACTAGAATAAGTGTGAAGACAGAAGAAAAAGCGGAGGAAACGAAACATGAAGGTCTTAGTGGTAGGCGGCGGTGCTGCCGGCCTGATGGCGGCGGGCGCGGCCCTGCGGCAGGGGCATGAGGTGACGGTGCTGGAACATATGGAAAAACCGGCTCAGAAAATTCTCGTCACCGGCTGTCTTGCCCAGCGCTATCAGATGGAGATCGTGCAGGAAATGCCGGGTTGCTGTCCACTCTGCGGCGGAAAAATGGTATTGAAAAAGTCTAAGCGTGGCAGAAGTTTCTATGGATGCAGCAACTTTCCGGAATGCAACTTTATGACATGGAATATTCCGGTTGCAGAACAGTGTCCGCAGTGTGGTTCGACCTTGTTCCAAAAGGGCGGCAAGTCCGGCAAGCTGATTTGTGAGAAGCCGGGCTGCGGATTTGAAAAAAATCTTACAGGCGGAGGTCAGGCATGACAGAACAACGGAAACAGGCAATTGTCATTGGTGGCGGACTGGCAGGCTGTGAAGCAGCATGGCAGCTTGCCCAAAACGGCATTGCCGTTACGCTCTACGAACAGAAGCCGGTGCATTATAGTCCGGCACATCATCGGAATGGTCTGGCGGAACTGGTCTGCTCCAACTCGTTGAAAGCAGATCGTCTGGCATCCGCAGCCGGATTGTTGAAAGCAGAAATGGAACGCATGGGGTCACTGTTGATTCCCTGTGCACGGAAAACTTCCGTTCCAGCTGGCGGAGCACTGGCAGTGGATCGGGATGCATTTTCCGATTTGGTAACGGAACAAATCCGCTCCCATCCGCTGATTACGCTGGAAACTGCAACCATTGACGAAATCCCAGCGGGAAATGTAGTCGTTGCAACTGGCCCTTTAACAGAGGGAAAACTTGCAGAGCAAATCGAACAGCTTTGCGGTACACGGCTGCGTTTTTTTGATGCGGCTGCACCGATTGTCAAGTATGAAAGTCTGGATGCGGAAAAAGTCTTTTTCGCTGCCCGTTATGGCAGAGGAACGGCGGACTATATCAACTGTCCGATGAATCAGGAAGAATACGAGGCATTTTATGAGGCTCTGGTCAACGCAGAACGGGCAGAACTCCACGACTGCGACAAGAACTTTTTCCGAGTCTATGAAGGCTGTATGCCGATTGAGATTCTGGCATCCCGTGGGAAAGATACCATGCGGTTTGGACCTCTGAAGCCAGTTGGATTGACCGACCCTCGTACTGGTCACCGTCCGTATGCAGTCATTCAGCTGCGGCGAGAGAATCAGGAAGGGACGATGTACAACATTGTCGGCTTCCAGACCAACTTGAAATTTGGCGAACAAAAACGGGTCTTTTCCATGATTCCGGGCTTAGAGCACGCAGAATTTGTGCGGTATGGTGTGATGCATCGGAATTCTTTCCTGGACAGCCCACGGCTGTTGGGGGCAGATTATGCCCTTCGCAGCAATCCAAATTGTTTCTTTGCAGGACAGATGACGGGCGTCGAAGGCTATATTGAATCCGCAGCCAGCGGCATTTTAGCTGGTCAGAACTTAGCACGCCGGATGCAGGGCAAAGCTCCGCTGATTTTGCCGAGAGAAACCATGATGGGGGCATTGGCTGCCTATATCAGTGATGAAACGGTTGCACAGTTCCAGCCGATGGGCTGCAATATGGGCATTCTGCCAGAACTGCCGGAACGCATTCGAGATAAGAGAGAAAAATATCAGGCATATGCGGATCGGGCATTGGCAGCATTGGATGCCTATTTGCAGCAGACTGCGGAGAACACAACCGAGGGGGAAGGGCAATGAATATTTTAATCGATGCATTCGGTGGCGATCATGCACCGCTGGAGGTCATCCAGGGTGCTGTTCGTGCCGTGCAGGAACTGGGTGTGACCGTCACATTGGTTGGAGCAGAAAACCAGATTCGCCAGTGTGCAGAAGAACATCATCTCTCACTGGACGGGCTGCAAATTCTGCACGCTCCGGCAGTGTTCGACATTCACGAAGAGCCTAGCACCCTGCTGAAACAGCATGCAGATAGTTCGATGGCAGTTGGAATGCAGGCACTGCATGACGGAAACGGAGATGCCTTTGTTTCTGCCGGCAGCACCGGTGCTCTGCTGATGGGTGCAACGTTTCTGGTCAAGCGGATTCGGGGCGTAAAACGAGCAGCCTTAGCACCGATTCTTCCGACAGCAACAACGCCATTTATGTTATTGGATGCCGGAGCAAACAATGACTGCCGTCCGGAAATGCTGGTGCAGTTTGCCGTGATGGGCAGTGCTTATATGGAACGGGTCATGGGCATTCCACAGCCAAAGGTGAAATTGTTGAATGTTGGGGCGGAGGAAACCAAGGGCAGAGAGTTGGATTTAGAGGCATACCGCCTCTTAGAACAAGCTCCGGTGCATTTTTGTGGAAACGTAGAAGCACGGGAATTGCCGTTTGGAGTAGCGGATGTGGTCGTTGCCGATGGATTTACGGGAAACATCGCCTTGAAACTGTATGAAGGCATGGGGAAATTCATGGGCAGCCAGCTGAAAGAGAATATTTTTGCCGGAGCAAATGGAAAATTGTCCGCACTTTTGGTGCTGCCGAAAATCAAAGCCCTGACCAAAAAGATGGACTATAAAGCCGTAGGCGGTGCAATGATGCTGGGCGTTCAGAAGCCGGTTGTCAAGGCACACGGCAGTTCCGATGCAACTGCATTTTTCAATGCGATTCGGCAGGCAAGAGATTGTGTTTCCGGCGATATGATTGCAGCAATGACGAAGTTCATGCAGCAGGAACAAGTAAAAAAAGCGTAACAAGCGTTTTGGATCTTATATGATTACAGAAAGGATTGGGCAGATATGGAACAGGTGCATTTCGAGCAGTTTGAAACAGAAATTCGTTACCACTTTAAGAATCGGCATTTCTTAGTTGAGGCACTGTCACACTCCTCCTATGCCAACGAGAAGAAAAAGTGCCGCTGTAGCAACGAACGGCTGGAATTTTTGGGGGACAGCGTGCTTTCTATCGTTGTATCCTCTTATTTATTCCACCAGTTTCCGGAACTGCCGGAGGGCGAACTGACAAAACTGCGGGCATCCCTGGTTTGTGAGAAGGCGTTGCACGTCTTTGCACAGGAAATCCACTTGGGGGATTACTTGCTGTTGGGAAAGGGCGAAGAACATACTGGCGGCAGAATGCGTTCTTCAATTTTGGCGGATGCCTTTGAAGCCGTCATTGCAGCCATTTATCTGGATGGCGGCATGGAAGCCGCAGAACATCATATTATGCGGTTTATTCCGAAGAATCTGGAACAGCGAGAATCGCTGGGATTCCGGGATTATAAGACGGCATTGCAGGAAGTCATTCAGAAGAATCCGGAAGAAAAAGTGGAATATGTCTTGGTGTCGGAGAGCGGCCCAGACCATGCAAAGGCATTTCAGGTAGAAGTCTGCTTAAATTCCAACGTGATTGGTGTTGGAACAGGCAGAAGCAAAAAGGCAGCCGAACAGATGGCAGCCAAAGAAGCCCTGCGGCTGATGGGCTATGAAAAATAAGGGCAACATTGCCATATTTGTTCCGCATGCAGGCTGTCCGCATCAGTGCAGTTTCTGCGACCAGCGGAAAATCAGTGCCGCACAGCAGATTCCAACCTTGGAACAGGTGCAGGAAATTTGCCGGCAGGCAATTGCACATCCACGCCGACCAAAACAACTGGAAATTGCCTTTTTTGGCGGCAGTTTTACAGCCATTCCGGAAAAAGAACAAAATGCCCTGCTGGAAGCAGTACAGCCATTTTTAGCGATGGAGGGCGTGACAGGGATTCGGATTTCTACCCGTCCCGACTGCATTACACCAGAGATTTTGCAGCGATTGCAGCAGTTTCATGTGACCGCTATTGAACTGGGGGCACAGAGTATGCAGGATGTGGTCTTACAGAATAATCATCGGGGACACACCGCACAGGATGTGCGGAATGCTGCAAAATGGATTACAGATGCTGGTTTTTCGTTGGGGCTGCAAATGATGATTGGTTTGGACGGCAGCACGCCGGAACAGGAACGGGAAACCTTGCAGGAGTTGCTTGCCCTGCATCCGGACACCCTGCGAATTTATCCTCTGGTTGTGCTGAAAGGAACGGAATTAGCGGAACGGGTGCAGAATGGCAGCTTTGTCCTGTATGACTGGGAAACTGTTCTGGAACTCTGTGCCGATGCCCTCTGTGTATGTCGGCAGCAAGGCGTGCGAGTCATTCGCTGCGGACTGCATGCAGAAGATACGGTGCAGTCAGAAGCCATTGCCGGATTTTATCATCCAGCATTTCGGGAACTAGTGGAATCTCGTTTGTGTTTACGGGTTCTCAAGCAGTGGATGCAGCAACATCCGCAGGAAACCATGGCAGAAGTACAGGTTGCTCCCGGCTGGAGCAGTCGGGTTGCCGGGCATCACGCTTGCAATCGGGCAGCCTGTCGGGAAGCTGGGGTTTCGCTGCGAATCATAGAAACAGCAGCCATTTCGGCAGGAATGCTGCAAATCGGAAAGGACGGATACGATGTTTTTCAAATCGCTGGAACTGCAAGGATTTAAGTCCTTTCCGGATCGGGTGAAACTGGAATTTGAACAGGGTTTGACCGCCGTGGTTGGGCCAAACGGCAGCGGAAAAAGCAATATCGGCGATGCGATTCGCTGGGTATTGGGGGAACAGTCCACGAAGCTGCTGCGTGGAAATCGCATGGAAGATGTTATTTTCTCCGGAACAAAACGCCGGAAACCGTCTGGATTTGCTGCCGTTACCATTCAGCTGGATAATCAAACTGGTCTGTTTGGAGAATCCTATGGGGAAACGATTGCCATTACCCGAAAGCTTTATCGCAGCGGGGAAAGTGTCTATCAGATTAACGGGAAAGCCGTTCGGCTGAAAGACGTGCAGGAACTACTGATGGATACTGGCATGGGGCGAGATGGCTATGCGATTATCGGACAGGGACGCATTGCGGAAATTGTCAGTGCTCGCAGCACCGACCGCCGGGAGTTGTTTGAAGAGGCAACGGGTGTTTCTAAGTTTCGCTATAAACGGGAAGAAGCCGAGCGAAATTTACAGGCTGCACAGGAGAATTTAGTGCGGTTGCAGGATATTGCAGCGACTTTAGAGGGCAGAGTCGAACCGCTCCGCCAGCAGGCAGAAGTTGCCAAGCAGTTTTTGAAGCTGTCAGAACAGCAGAAAAAATTAGAACTTTCGCTCTGGATGCAGCAGCTGACTGGTTTAGATCAAGAAAAAGCTGCCCTGCGAGATACGCTCTTACAGGCACGGGGAAATGAACAGAATGCTGCACTGGACTTGAAGCAGGCGGATGCGTTGCTGCAAGAACAGTATCGGGAAATGCAGCAGACAACGGTTCGGATTCAGAATCTACGGGAATCGGTACAGCAGGCAGAGGAAACTGCTGCCCAGACACAAGCAGACCTTGCGGTCTGTGCGAATGAACAGCAGCACAACGAACAGCGACTGATACAGGTTGCACAGCAGCAAAAAGATGCTGCTGCAGCGGAACAAACTGCTACAGAACAGCTGCAAACGCAGCAGGCAGCCATACAGACCTTACAGGAGCAAAAAGCCACCGCCGTCAAAGCCTGTCAGGAACAGGAGCAGTTACAGAAAGAACTTGCCAAGCAGCTGGCAGCTGCAGCCGCAGCCGTAAAAGAAGCAGAAACCAAGCTGCGTACCAGCTACGGCAATCAGAACCATTCCTTTGCAAGGGCAGAATCCCTTGCCGCACAAATCGAAACGATACAGGCACAGACGGTTTCGCAGACTGCACAGGCAGCCGCTTTGCAGCAGCAATTGCAGGCAGCCGCTGAAACGGAACAGCAGACGATAGACGCTGTTTCGGCAGCAGTCGAGGCGGAAACAGCGGTGCGTGTGGCGTTAGAGGCGGCACAGCAGCAACACAAAACCCTTGCAGCCCATCTGGAACAGCAGCAAATACAGAATGCTCAGCGGCAGATGCAGTTGCAGACTGCTCAGCAGCGGTTGCAGTTGTTGCAGGAGATGGAACACAATATGGAAGGCTATGCTGGCAGTGTCAAGGCAGTTTTGCAGGCAGAGCACGGCAAGCCACATGGTGTATATGGAACGGTTTCGCAACTGTTGACGACAGAATCTCGGTATAGTCTGGCAATTGAAACGGCTTTAGGCGGAGCGATGCAAAATATTGTTGTTGCAGATGAAACCGCAGCCAAGGACTGGATTCGCTACTTGAAAACAAAACGAGCTGGACGGGCAACCTTCCTGCCCTTGACTGCGATCAAAGAGCAGACGTTTAGAGAGTCCGCAGTTTTGCAGGAAAAAGCAGTCATCGGTTTGGCGTGCGATTTGGTGCAGTATGATGCAAAGTTTCAGAATATTGTATCCTCTTTGCTGGGACGGATTGTAATTGCAGAAAATCTGGACGATGCGACCCGACTGGCACAGCGGTATGGTTACCGTTTCCGCATCGTCACGCTAGATGGACAGGTGATTAACGCCGGCGGTTCGTTTACAGGTGGTTCTTCCCAGAAAAAAGGTGGAATCCTGACCCGAAAGAATGAACAGCTTGCCTTACAGCAGACCATTCAGCAGTTACAGGAACAGGTGCAGGCAGATGCAGAGCAATTCCGCCAGCAGAAAGCTGCCGTACAAAAGCAGCTGGAACAGGTGCAAACATTGCAAAATCAGTTGCACCACGAGCATGCAGAACAATTATTGGCGGCTGCCCGTGCGGAAACTGCAAAGAAGCAGTTCCAGCAGCTGCAACAACAGCTTTCAGAACGGCAGCAGCAACGAAAGCAGCTGTCAGAACAAGTGGCAGCGTTACAACAGCAGCACGCAACTGCAAAGGCAGAATGGGAGCGGGTGCAGGCAGATTTGACTGCTTTACAGGCTCAGCAGCAGGAAGCCAAACAACAGCAGGAAATCTTGTCTGTGGAACAAGCAGCTGTTCGGGAACAGCTGACCACCCGTCAGATTGCAGCGGCAAAGCTGGAGCAGGCATATTTGAGTCAACAGCAGCAGATTGCAGAACAACAGGAGCGGTTGCAGCAATGCAGACAGCAGAAACAGCAATTGACAGAAGCAGAAGCGGCTTGTCAGGAACAAGCGGTTCAATTGCAGCAGCAGGAACAGGAATTGCAAACCAAGCTGACGACCTGTCGGGAACAGATGACCCAACACCGCAAGACCATTGAACAGCTGCAACGGATTCACACAGAACAGGAACAGCGGATTCGTCAGCAGCAAGAGGGCATTCGGGAGTTGAGTGCTGCACGGGAACGGGCAGCGGCAGAAGTTGCCCAGCTGGAAACAAAACAACATACACTGGAACAGCAGCGTGACCGGATTGTGCAGCAGATGCGAGAACAATATGATGTGACGTTATCGGAAGCCAATCAGCTGGCAGAGCCGATTTCCAATGAATTGCTTGCCAAGCAGCAGCTGGAAACGCTCCGCCGACAGATTCGGGCATTGGGGCACGTCAATGTGTCTGCGATCGAAGAGTATCAGGAAGTTTCCAGGCAGTGGGAATTTTTATCTGCACAGTTGCAGGATGCCACGCAGGCAAAACAGGAACTGGAAACGCTGATTGTACAGCTGACCGCAGAAATGCAGCGAATCTTTACAGAACGGTTTGCCGGTATCAATCAGGCATTTCAGGAGATTTTCCGAGAACTATTTGACGGTGGCGAAGCATCGCTGTCCTTGTCTGATCCAGACGATGTGTTGCATTCCGGCATTGAAATTCAGGTTGCACCGCCCGGAAAAGTGATTAAAAATCTAATTGCTCTCTCCGGCGGGGAACAGTCGTTCGTTGCCATTGCGATTTATTTCGCCATTTTGCGGCAGCGTCCAACGCCGTTTTGTATTATGGATGAAATTGATGCGGCACTGGATGAGGGCAATGTACGGCGGTATGTGCAGTATTTGCAGCGGTTTCGGGATACGACGCAGTTTATTTTGATTACCCATCGGCGGATGGCAATGGAAGCGGCAGATGCTCTATATGGTGTGACGATGCAGGAAGATGGTATCTCTCGTTTGCTGCATATGGAACAGGTACAAGAAGCGGAAGCATAAAAACCAGAAGAAAGGGTGTTGAACATGGGCTTTTTTGGAAGAAAGAAGGACAAAGAAAAAGAGAAAGAAAAGAAAGGCGGTCTGTTCGGCTGGATGAAGCGGAAACAGGCAGACGAGCCGGAACGAGAAGAACAGATTGTGGAACCAGAACCGGAAACAGATACCGATGACGTTGCAGCCCAGATGCTGGCAGAGCGGGAGGCAGCCCGTCAGGCAGAAACAGAACAGTGGCGAGAAGAAGCAGAAGCAGAAATTGCTGCCGACCAAGTAGAAGCAGCTGCACTTGCTGCAAAGGCAGCACAGGACGAGTTGCTGACAGAAGAGGAAGATTCCGAAGCGGAGAACGAGGAAGACGAAGACGAGGAAGAACCGATTGTTGTAACATTCCAGCCAGAAGAGGCTGATTCGGAGGCAGAAGAAACTGAACCGGAAGAAGTTGCAGAACCGGAAACCGTAGAATCTGAACTGGAAGAAGTTACAGAACTGGAAACGGTAGAAACTGAACCGGAAGAAGTTGCAGAACCGGAAACCGTAGAATCTGAGCCGGAAGAAGTCGCAGAGCCAGAAACAGAAGAATCTGAACTGGAAGAACCAGAAAAGAAGAAGAAAAAGGGATTCTTTGAAAAGATTCGGGATGGCCTGCGGAAAACCAAGGATTCTGTCATTGCAAAAATGCAGTTGGTTTTGAATGCCTTTACCAAGATTGATGAAGACCTGTTCGACCAGCTGGAAGAAACCATGATTATGGGCGATATGGGGGCAGAAACTTCCATTGAAATCTGTGACCAGCTCCGCAAGCGAGTAAAAGAACGTGGCATCACCGACCCGAAACAAATTATGGGACTGATTCAGGAAATCATCGGTGAAATGCTGGGCGAAGACCAGACGTTACAGTTACAGACCAAGCCGTCTGTGATTATGGTCATCGGTGTCAATGGTGCTGGGAAAACAACCACCATCGGCAAGTTGTGTCATCAGCTGAAAGAGGACGGCAAGAAAGTTATCGTTGCCGCAGCCGATACCTTCCGGGCTGCTGCCATTGACCAGCTGGAAGTTTGGACAGACCGAGCAGGCGTTGAACTGGTCAAGCATGCAGAGGGTTCTGACCCGGCAGCAGTTGTCTATGATGCCATCGAAGCCGCAAAGGCAAGAAATTGTGATGTTTTGATTTGTGACACTGCTGGACGGCTGCACAATAAGAAAAATCTGATGCAGGAACTTGCAAAAATCAACCGCATCATTGAAAACAAAGCAGCTGGCTGTGATAAGGAAATCCTGCTGGTGCTGGATGCAACCACCGGACAGAATGCCGTCAATCAGGCACGGTTGTTCAAAGAAGTTGCAGACATTACCGGAATCGTTCTGACGAAACTGGACGGCACTGCCAAGGGCGGTATCATTGTTTCCATCAAGAATGAACTGGAAATCCCGGTCAAGTTAATTGGAGTCGGTGAAAAGATTGACGACTTGCAGCCATTCCATGCGAGAGATTTTGTCAACGCCCTGTTTGAAACGGAGGAACGAAAGTAATGCAGAAAGAAACTTTGATTCTTGCATCCAACAACGCTGGAAAACTGCGGGAGATGCGGGAAATTTTAGAGCCATTCGGGCTGGAAGTCCGTTCACAGAAAGAAGCTGGTTTTACCGCAGAAGTTGCGGAAACAGGCACAACCTTTCAGGAAAATGCCATCATAAAGGCGAAGGCTGTGCAGGAAGCCTTGCACTGTGCCGTGCTGGCGGATGACAGCGGATTGATGATTGATGCACTGGATGGTGCACCGGGTGTTTATTCCCATCGCTTTGCCGGAGAGCAGGCAACCGATGAAGACCGCTGCAATCTCGTATTGGAGAAGTTGCAGGGTGTTCCGGATGAACAGCGAACCGCTCGGTTTGTCTGTGCGATTTGCTACCTTACCGCAGACGGCGAACAGCATTGTTTTGCGGGCGTTTGCGAGGGCATCATTGGAACAGAGCCGAAGGGCGAAAATGGGTTCGGTTATGACCCGGTATTTGTCGTTGGGAACAAGACAATGGCAGAGATGACAGAAGCAGAAAAGAATGCAATTAGCCACCGTGGAAAAGCGTTGGCAGCCTTACAGGCATATTTGAAAGGAGAATAAATTTATGTTGACCAGTAAACAGCGTGCAACCCTGCGGGGGATTGCCAGCAGCTATGAAACCATCTTACAGGTGGGAAAGAACGGCATCGGGGAAACTTTGATTCAGCAGGTTTCCGATGCTCTGCGGAAACGGGAACTGATTAAACTGCACGTTCTGGAAAATTCAGAACTGAGTGCCAGAGAAGCAGCCGAACAGCTGGCAGAAGCAACAGAATCAGAAGTGGTACAGGTGATTGGCAGCCGCTTTGTGCTCTATAAGCGGAATCCAAAAAAGCCGGTCATTGATTTGAAGTAATGCGGCGGATTGGAATCTTTGGTGGTAGTTTTAACCCGATTCACAACGGACACTTGCACCTTGCCAAGACTGCAATGGAACAGTTTTCGCTCGACCATGTGTTATTCATGCCGACTTATATTTCTCCATTTAAGCAGAATGCAGCGGATGTTGCGGATGGCGTGCACCGACTGGCAATGTGCCGGCTGGCAATTGCTCCATATCCCTGTTTTTCTGTGAGCGATTATGAATTGCAGCAGAAAACCGTCAGCTATACGATTCACACGATTTCCGCTTTGCGGCAGGAATGGACAGATGTGGAACTGGTTTTGCTGATGGGGAGTGATATGCTGCTGCAATTTCAAAACTGGTATCGCTGGCAGGAACTGTTGACCATGACAGAACTGGGTGTGATTGCACGGGAAACAGATGACCGAGTAGTACTGGAGCAGGCAGCACAGGAACTTTCGGCATATGGTACGATTCAGCTTTGCTGTGACCGGGTTCTTCCGATATCGTCTACAAAAATTCGGGAAATGCTGAAAAAAAATCAGGATTGTACTTGCTATTTACCGGAAAACGTAGTAAAATATATTGTATTCCATCAGTTGTATCAGCGGACGGAAGAGAAAGAAAACGGCAAAAGAAAGCAAGGGAATTTCGATGGCAAAAGAATCTGTGATTGAAAAGATGAAACATAAAATGCAGCCACCGCCGCCGAAAGAAGTTTCGATTTCAGAGGCGACCGAATCCATGCGGAAAGTGCTGGAAAAACAGGTCAGTGAAGAAACGATGCGGAAAGAGCGGTATGAACACTCTGTGCGGGTTGCAGCAGAATGCAAGCGGCTGGCACAAATTTACCATGTCAATGAAGATTTGGCAGAGTTTGCCGGTATGGTGCACGACATCTGTAAGGACATGAAAGCGGACGACCAGAAAGCATTGATGGAAGCTGGAAAGGACGATCTGGACATCACGGAAGAGGAATGGAATACCAAAAAGCTTTGGCATGGCATTGCCGGTGCACAGCTGATGCGGCAGAAATACTGCATGAACAATCAGCATGTATTAGATGCCATCCGGTATCATACGGTTGCAAGAAAAGGCATGACGCCATTGGAGCAGATTGTCTATCTGGCAGATATGACAGAAGCAGGACGGAACTTTATTGATGTTCATACATTGCGGGCAGCCGTCAATCAAAATTTAAATCTCGGCATATATTACGCTCTGAAAATTTCGATTGCAAACGTATTGGATAAGGGCGGCTTGCTGCCTCGCCATACGATTGAAGCTTACAATCAGTATGTGCAGGTTGTGGCAGGAATGAAGGATTGAGCAGGAAGAGAAAGGGGTTTCCAGAGATGGCGAAAAAACGGCAGACGAAGAAAAGCCGGAAAAATACCAAGAAGAAAGATTTGTTTGTTATGATCGGTTCGATTGCTCTGACCGTTGTGTTAGTGGTAACGATGATTTTAAATGCACCGATTATTGATTACCGGACAATTACGAACGGAACGATGAGTACCCGGCAGATTTCGATTATGAAGTATTTTAAGGTCTGGCAGCCGTTGGTACAGAAAGAAGGAACACTCCAGAAGCCGGTCAATACGGATGCTTCTGCTCTGAATCTGAAAGAAGATACAGATGATGCAGACCCAAAAGATGACGGGCTGGATTTGGATCAGATTGTCGAGGGGCAGTATACTGTGCTCTTTATGGGAATGGATGAGAGCGGAAAACTGGCGGATGTCAACTGGATTTTTCAGTTTGATATTTTTGCAGGAACGATGAATGTTCTGCAAATTCCGAGAGATTGCTATATGCCAGCGTATGCGAACACCTCCACCAATAAGTTCAACAGCGTCTATGGAACAGGGCAGGATGAAACGGTCACACCGATTCAGCGTGCAGTGAATGCTATTCAGGAGAGTTTCGGTTTGGTGATTGACTGTTACGTCAAGCTGAGCTGTACGGATATTGCGAACATTGTGGATTCCATCGGCGGCATTCCGATTGACCTGCCGGAAGAAATCATGTATGAAGCAGATAAAGTTCTGAAACCCGGAAAGCAGACGCTGAACGGACAGCAGGCAGAATGGTTTGTTCGATTCCGTCGGGAATACGATGAGGGCGACATCGGACGTGTAAAGGCACAGCGGATTTTCTTGGCAGCAGCCATGCAGAAATTGTTGGATATGAGCCAGACGGAATTGATGTCGGCGATGCAGAAAATCTATAAGAATGAATGGATTGCAACGGATTTATCGCTGGAACAAATCAGCATGCTGGCAGATTTTGCCGCAAAGCGATTGACCATGGACGGGGTAAATGTCTATATGGTTCCGGGTGAGGGCATCATGTATGATGGACAGGCGGTCTATTCGATTCATAAGACCGAAACCATTGACCTCATCAATGAGCATTTCCGCCCATATCAGAACGAAATGTATTATGATGAGAGTACCATTGTGGAACTGGTCGACGAGAGCAATTATATTGACACCTATTCGGATACAGAAGAAAATCTGGGCGACATCCACAAGGGCGATACCGAGGACGGAAAACAGAATATTTACAGCAACGGAAACTAAAGAAAACCACCATCAACACGAAAGGATTATCATTTCATGGAGCAGAAAGCAGTATTAGAAGCAATTGTAAAAGCATTGGACAGCAAGCGTGCCGAAGATATTCAGGTCATCGGCGTGAAGAATCTGACAATTTTAGGCGATTACTTTGTCATTGCCAACGGTACGAGTACCACGCACACCAAAACGCTGGCAGACGAAGTAGAATACCAGATGACAAAGCTGGGCATCGAACCACTGCACCGGGAGGGCAGAGGAAACGGTTCAAACTGGATCGTACTGGATTATAATGATATTATTATCCATGTGTTCTATAAGGAAACCAGAGCATTCTACCAGCTGGAACGGCTTTGGGCAGACGGCGAAAAGATGGATGTAACTGCATGGTTAAAGGAAGACTAATGCGGTAAAAAAGGAGGCATTTTCTATGGAAAACGGAAAGAAAATGATTACAGTTGTTGGAGCATACATGATTTTAAAGGGCATTTTGAATCTGATTTTGGGATTCAGTGCCAACAATGTGGTTTCCCTGCTGTTTGCAGCAGTTTTGATTTTTGCAATGCTGAAACGGATTCCATATAGCCAGTATGTAACAGCCATTTTTTTGGCACTGATTTTCTTGGTCAACTTGCCGGCGAACCTGTCGAATTTGGGCTCGAACTGGATTTATCTGGTGGAAGGCTTGCTGGATGTCGGTGCAGCTGCCATTTTGGCATTCCATAAAGATGTAAAAGATTATTTTGCAGGTTAATGCAAACCAATCTCATGAAAAAACAAGAAAGAGGATGAAGCAACTATGAGCAAATATGACTTTACTGCCATTGAAGCAAAGTGGCAGCGGTATTGGGCGGAGCATGACACGTTCCACGCAGAGGATGATTATACAAAACCGAAGTTCTATGCACTGGTCGAATTCCCGTACCCGTCCGGTCAGGGTCTGCACATCGGACACCCAAGACCGTATACCGCAATGGATGTCGTTTCCAGAAAGCGGAGAATGGAAGGCTATAATGTTCTGTTCCCGATGGGTTGGGATGCATTCGGTCTGCCAACTGAAAACTATGCCATCAAGCATAAAATTCATCCGGCAATCGTAACCGCAAACAATGTTGCAAGATTTAAGTCGCAGTTGCAGGCACTGGGTATGTCCTTTGACTGGGATCGGGAAATCAACACCACTGACCCGAATTATTTCCATTGGACACAGTGGATTTTCTTGCAGATGTTCAAGAAGGGTCTGGCATACAAGAAGGAAACCGCTGTCAACTGGTGTACTTCCTGTAAGGTCGTTCTGGCAAATGAAGAAGTTGTTGGCGGCGTTTGCGAACGCTGCGGCGGCGAAGTTGTACAGAAAGTAAAATCTCAGTGGATGCTGAAGATTACAGAATATGCACAGCGGTTGCTGGATGATTTGGATGAAGTGGATTATCTGGAAAAGATTAAGACCGCACAGCGGAACTGGATTGGACGTTCTACCGGTGCAGAAGTAGACTTCCAGACCACTGCTGGTGATACCCTGAAAATCTATACCACTCGCCCAGATACCCTGTTTGGTGCAACTTACATGGTTATTTCTCCGGAACATCCGCTGATTGAAAAGTGGGCAGACAAGCTGGAAAATATGGATGAAATCCGTGCATATCAGGAAAAGGCAGCCAAAAAGTCTGACTTTGAACGGACAGAAATGGCAAAGGAAAAGACGGGCGTTTGCCTGAAGGGTGTTCGTGGTATCAATCCGGTCAATGACAAGGAAATCCCGATTTTCGTTTCGGACTATGTTCTGATGAGTTACGGAACAGGTGCAATCATGGCAGTTCCGGCACACGATACCCGTGACTATGAATTTGCAAAGGTGTTCGACCTGCCGATTATCGAAGTAGTCAAGGGCGGCGATGTCACCAAGGAAGCGTTCACCGATTGTGCAACAGGTACGATGGTCAACAGCGGTTTCCTCGATGGCATGTCTGTAGAAGATGCAAAGGTAAAGATTAAGGGCTGGCTGGAAGCAACTGGCAAGGGCAAGTCCAAGGTCAACTATAAGCTGCGGGACTGGGTATTCTCTCGGCAGCGGTATTGGGGCGAACCGATTCCGGTTGTTTACTGTGACAAGTGCGGCTGGGTTGGATTGCCGGAAAGCGAACTGCCGCTGACATTGCCGGATGTAGAAAGCTATATGCCGACGGATACCGGAGAAAGCCCGCTGTCCACACTGGAAAGCTTTATCAATACCACTTGCCCGAAGTGTGGCGGTCCTGCAAAGCGGGAAACCGATACCATGCCGCAGTGGGCAGGTTCGAGCTGGTACTATCTGCGTTACTGCGACCCGAAGAACCCGAACGGCATTGCCTCCAAGGAAGCACTGAATTACTGGATGCCGGTTGACTGGTACAACGGCGGTATGGAACACACCACTTTGCATCTGCTGTATTCTCGGTTCTGGCATAAGTTCCTGTATGATATTGGCGTTGTTGAAACCAAAGAACCATACAAGCGGAGAACCTCTCACGGTATGATTTTGGGCGAAGATCCAGACCATCCGGGCAAGTTCACCAAGATGTCCAAGTCCAAGGGCAATGTCATCAATCCGGACGATGTCATCAAGGAATACGGTGCAGATACCCTGCGTCTGTATGAAATGTTTGTTGGCGACTTTGAAAAGGCTGCTCCATGGAGCACCTCCAGCATTCGTGGATGCAAGCGGTTCTTAGACCGTATCTGGGCATTGCAGGATAACCTGATTGATGGCGATACCTATCGGGAATCATTGGTACGGAAGATGCATCAGACCATTCAGAAGGTTTCCAACGACATTGAAACCCTGAAGTTCAATACTGCCATTGCCGCTATGATGGAACTGTTGAACGAAATCACTGCAACTGGTTCGATTAACAAGGCAGAATTCCGGACACTGTTGATTCTGTTGAATCCGTTCGCTCCGCATATTACAGAAGAACTGTATGAAACTTACTGTGGTGGAATCCTGCATGAACAGAGCTGGCCGACTTATGACGAGGAACTCTGCAAGGAAGACACCATTGAAATCGTTGTACAGATTAACGGTAAGGTACGCTGCAAGATGAATATTGCAGTGGGTGCAGAAAAGGATGCTGTTCTGGAACAGGCTCTGGCAGAACCGAAGATTGCAGAAGCCGTTGCTGGAAAGCAGCTGGTGAAGCAGATATATGTACCAAATAAACTGGTTAATTTTGTTGCAAAATAACCAAAATTAAAAAAACTTCCGATAAGGCTTGACAAACCATTTTCTGTGTGTTATAATAAAACATATTTGAAATGCCGAACAGAAAACTGCGGATTTTTCGTGTGTTTCTGGATGGCTGCCATGCCGGAAACGGTGTGATAAAAACCAAGTTGATTGCTAAGGACAGATTGATGTAGTATCCCGAAGTTCCGATGTCGGGACCATCGGTGGTATAGGTCAGAAGCAGGGGAAACTTTGTGGATGATCAGCCTCTGCCGTGGCGGCAAAGGGAGGGAAATGTAAGTGGCAGAAGTTCGTGTTGGCAAAAATGAATCTCTGGATACCGCACTGAAGCGGTTTAAGAGATCTTGTGCTAAGGACGGCGTAATTGCTGAGGTTCGGAAAAGAGAACATTACGAAAAGCCTTCAGTAAAGCGTAAGAAGAAGTCTGAAGCTGCTCGTAAGCGGAAATATTAATTTTTGACGCAAACAGCACAGCGGACACACTTGAAAAAGTGTGTCCGTTTTTTTGTAAGACAAAACCGATTCGACTGTTTTTGACACGTTCAGAGGCAGGGATGCGGTATGATAAAAGCAGAACAACAAGAAAGGAGCGAAGCGATTGATGTTTCGGATAACAGCAGCACTGCGTTCCGTGTGCGATATTACCCCGACCATGTTGCAGCATTTCGGAATTCGAGGATTGCTGCTGGATTTGGATAATACCCTGACCACCCACGACAACCCCCGTCCGGCGGAGGGCGTGCTGGATTGGATTGCGGTCATGAAAGAAAATGGCATTGCGATGTGTATTGTATCCAACAACCATCCGCCCAGAGTCAAACCGTTTGCAGATTTATTGGGGCTGCCCTTTGTCTGTGAGGGGAAGAAACCGCTTTCAAAGGGATTTCGAGAGGCGAGAACTGTTATGGGACTCCCTTGGAAAGAACTGGCAGTGGTTGGCGACCAGATTTTTACGGATGTGCTGGGGGCAAACCTCAAACGGTTGAAATGTATTTTTGTCTTTCCAATTGCACACGAGCAAACTCGGTTTTTCCGGTTCAAACGGCGAATGGAAGTACCATTCCTTCCCCGTGAAATTTATCAAGAAGAGAAAGGAACACAATCATGAAAAATGTACTGGTTATCCATGGGCCAAACCTGAATTTATTGGGAGAACGTGACCCTGCATTCTATGGAAATGTGACATTCGACAAGCTGAATGAAATGATTTTAGAGCGGGCAGAAGCACTCGGTCTGCATTGCGAAATTTTCCAGTCGAACCACGAAGGTGCAATTATTGACAAGCTGCAAGCGGCAAGAAAGACGATGGATGGTGTAGTCATCAATGCCGGAGCATATACACATTATAGCTATGCCATTCATGATGCGATTGCAGATATGCAACTGCCGTGTGTCGAAGTACACATTAGCAATATTCAGGCAAGAGATGCATTTCGGTCGAAGTCCGTCATTGCACCGGTCTGCACCGGAACGATTGCCGGCTTTGGCATTAACAGCTATTTTCTGGCATTGCAGGCATTGGCAATGCTTTAATTATGGATGATAGAATTGCTTAGAAAGGGGCTTTTGACGATGACTCGGATTGAACAATTGATGCAGCGGCTGCCGGAGGGCATTGACTGTGCGTGGATTTCCGCAGATGTCAACCGCCGATATTTTACCGGAATGGCATCTTCTGCCGGAAATGTGATTTGCTTTCGGGATGGAGCATACTTGCTGATTGACTTTCGGTATATTGAAAAAGCAAGAGCGTGTGTCAAGGATTGTCAGGTAATAGAACTGGAAAATCTGTCGGTACAGGTGGAAAATCTGTTGCAGCAGCACCACGCAACGACCATTGCAGTGGAATCCGCAGAAATGACCTTGCAGCAGTTTTCCAACCTGCAAAAGCGGTTTTCTCATCAGTATACGTGGGATACCAGCAATGTGCTGAGCGA
>OHSH01000495.1_pt1 | contig 18393 bp, 9 predicted proteins | sample 1578611 | NCBI WGS metagenome assembly OHSH01 (sample SAMEA3879576, study PRJEB24766) | human gut metagenome | biome: human-associated habitat; feature: feces | place: USA | collected 1985/1987 | reverse complement strand
AACTCCGGGTCTCTAAGAAGATGACGCCCGCGGAGCGCCAGGCAAAGATGAACGAACACATCGCCAAGCACCCGTTATTGCACAAGAGACTCGTGCCTCAGATGGCGAAGAGAGACAGCCTCGTGCGTCTCAACCGCAACATCGAGGCTGGCATCAAGACAAAGCAGACTCCCCAAGTCCCTATATTAAGAGCCAAAGACGCAAAGCCCATGACTTTTTGGGGGAATGTGCTCTATGATGCCACTTGGGGTGCCGAGACTCCCGAGTATGGTATATACACCTTCGGCACCGAAGCTCCCATCTCCGTCAAGAAGCAGTTCCAGGATGAATTCTTCCGTGCCACGGGTGCGGGCGCATGGATTGAGGACAACCTCTACTTCGTCATGTACCAAAACTTCTGGGGCACCGATATGATCTACTTCTACCATTATGATACCAACACCTGGGAGAAGAAGGTCGAAAAACGAATCGAGGACTACTCCCTCATCGCTTGTGAGACAGCCGTCGCTGCCGACGGCACGGTCTATGGCTGCTTCCTCGATGGCAATGGTTCGAACAACGAGTTGGGTATAGCCGACTACGAGAACATCACCCGCTCCACCATTGGCCGCCTGCGCCATAGCTATGTAGCCATGGGTATTACCAGCGACAACATTCTCTATGGTATTGCCGAGGACGGCAACCTCTATAAGATCGACACCTCCACCGCCGAAGAAATTCTGGTAGGCCCCACGGGCAAACAACTGAAGAAGGCTGATGACAGTTTCTACTACCAAAGTGGTGAGATCGACCAGACTACCAACACGTTCTATTGGGATTGCGTGGATAGCAATCAGAAATCCACTCTCTATACTGTCGATCTCGCAACAGGTCAGCTGACGGAGATCGGCGACTTTGCCAACAACAATATCATATCCCTTCTTACTATTCCCAAGGCAAAGGCTGCCGACGGCGCACCTGCCGCCATCGACCAAATGCATTTCGACTTTGTGGACGGATCGCTTTCGGGCCACATCCAGTTTACCGCACCCAGCAAGAACTTCGCTGGTGGCAACCTGACCGACTCCAAACTCACCTACACCATTCTCAACGACAAGGAAGAGATAGCTAAGGGCGGGACCAAGCCGGGTGCTGCTGTCTCCCAACCTGTCACGCTCAACAAGGGCTACAACACCATCACCATCATTGTCAGTAACGGCGAAGGCCCCAGTCCTAAGTTTGCAAGCCGCTACTATGCTGGCTTCGACACCCCGAAACCCGTCGTCAACGCCCACACCTCGGTAGATACCAATACGGGCAAGGCTACCGTCACATGGGAAGCTCCTGCAGGCGGCCAGAACGAGGGCTACGTCGGTGAACTCACCTACAACATCAAGCGCTACCCTGAGGGCAAGGTCATCAAGACCGGCCATGTGGGCACTATGTTTGAGGATACACTCCCCGAGGGTGAGACTGCCGTCTATGGCTACGGTATCACGCCAAACAACCACGGCACGATGGGTGAGGAGATGGTCAGCAACTACGTTTCCTACGGCGCTCCTATCACACCGCCCTTCGCCAATGGTTTTGAGTCGGAGGCCGATTTGGCCTACTTCAAAGTGATCGACGCCGACAATGACGGTATCACTTGGGGCATAGAGGAACCTGGAATGTTCAACGACAATGACGGCTACGCCAGAATACTGCGCGGAGAGGAGAAACATTCCTTCAACGACTGGTTAGTCTCTCCAGCCCTCCACGTCAAAGCCAACCATCAGTATAAGATTTCCTTCCGTCTTTCAGGAAGATATAAGTACTATGAGGAGCAATTTGAGGTGAAGTATGGCACTGCACCTACCCCAGAGGCAATGACCAAGACCCTGATGCCCCAAACTATGATCAAGCGTTCCGACTTCGAGGCCGTCACCCTCACTTTGGACGCCGACAAGGACGAGACCATCTATCTCGGCTTCCATGCCCTTTCCGTGAAACCCGAGGCTATGGGTGTCAAGATTGACGATGTTGTAATGACTGCAGGAGTAGATTTCTTCGCTCCCGACCAGGTGACAGGTCTTGAAGCCGAGGCCGACCCACAGGGCGCACTCTCCACCCAAATCACGTTCACCGCTCCTACGAAGCGTCTCAACGGCGAAACCTTAGACAAAATCACGGGCTTCCAGCTCCGCCGCACGGGCCAGGTGGTTGCCGAGATTCCTGCTGCTGCTCCGGGCAGCAAGGTGACCTTCACAGACAACACCGCCGTCAATGGCATCAATGTCTATAGTGTGGCTGCTGTCAACGACAAGGGCGCCAGTTTCTATTGTACCCCCGTCGCCATCTATGTGGGAGAGGACGCTCCCGTCACTCCCGTCAAAAAGAACACGGAAACCCGAGACAACTCCATCCGCTTCAATTGGGAAGCACCCGCAAGAGGTCGCTTGGGTGGCTATCTCAACCCCGAGAAGATCACTTACACCCTCGCCGAGTCGGATGGAGCCGACTTCAAGCCCACTTACACCCCAGTCGGCGAGACCACAGGCAAGACCTTCTTTGACTACGCCGTCAATCCCAACGACGGAGCAGAGCAAACCGTCAAGACACTCTTTGTCAAAGCAAAGAATGCGTATGGCGAAAGTTCCTACGTCCCATTGCCTTCTTACATCCAGGGCAAACCTTACGAGATTCCGTTCTTTGCCAGCGTGAAGAACTATAAGTTTTATGGCATCTTGTGGTCCTCCTGGGGCACCGGCAAGTCCGACTTCGAGCTCTCTACCAATTCTGTCGATAACGACGGCGGTAGCTTCTACATCGTGTCAAAAAACAAGGAGGACATCGCCTACCTCGGCTCGGGCAAGATCCGTTTGGGTGGCGTTGATGCTCCCAAACTGATGTTCCATCACAAGGCCGCCGAGGGCAGCAACGCCAAGATCACCGTCGAGGTGGAGACTCCCGACGGCGTGAGCCATGTGGCTGGCGTGATCGACTATGCCAACCTCGAGGCAGACCAATGGCACGCCTCTGGCATCGATCTCAGCCCGTGGGCCAATGAGCCCTTCATCACCTTCGACTTCGCCGTCCAGGCCGAAGCCTACAAGGACCTCTACATCGATCGCCTCTTCATCCGCGACACGCAGACCGACGACCTCAATGCTGAGATCGAGGCTCCCGAGACAGTGCTCAAGGGTGGCAAGGCCAAGGTGAGCGTACGCGTGAACAACTTTGGCGAGAACGCTGCCAATAACTACAAGGTGAAACTCTATGCCAACGATGAGCTCGTCGAGACCAAGAAGATGTCCGAGACGCTGGGTGCCTACGACTTCACCGACGTGGTCTTCGATTTCCAGAGCAATAAACTCGACCAAAACGAGGCTGTGGAACTGAAGGCCGAGGTGGAATACGCCTACGACCTCAATGAGGACGACAATGTCGTCTCCACCAACGTCAAGTACCTCACGAGCGAGAAACCGAAGCCCGAGAGCGCCGAGGCCGTCCTCACCGAGGAGGGCGTGAGCCTCACATGGACGCCTGTCAGCACGGACACCGAGACCAAGACTGAGAGCTTCGAGAACGCTACGCCATGGAGTCAGGACAACTTTGGCGACTTCACCTCTGAGGCTGTCAATGCCGGCACGACGGGTGGCGTCTTCGAGAAGTATAAGTTCCCGAACCAGGGTTCCAACTACGGCTTCATGCTCTTCGACCCAGCCAACGGCTGGCTCACGGAGAAACAACTCGAGCAGGTGCCCGACTTCAAGGCCCACAACGGCGACAAGTACCTGGCCGCTCTCTACCGTGTGAACGGGGAAGGCTATGACGTATCGCAGAACAACTGGCTCTACAGCCCCGCACTCTCCGGCGACGAGCAGGAAATCACGTTCTGGGTGAAGAACTACAATGATGGTCAAACCATTCATGAGGAGAACTTCAGTGTGCTTTACTCCACCACCGACAACAAGCGCGAGTCGTTCGTCAAGTTGGGCGAGACCTATAGCATCACCAGTGGCGCATGGGAGCAGATCAAGGTTGAGTTGCCAGCAGGCACCAAGTATTTTGCCATCAATCACAACACGCCGACGTGGAACAACCCGTTCTTCTTCATGATTGACGACATCACCTACAGCTGTGGCGCAGGCGAGGTGAAGGGCTACAATATCTATCGCGATGGCCAGTTGATCGGCAACGTTGAGGCCAACGTGCGCAGCTTCATCGACAAGCAGATCCTGCAGGATGCCGACAAGCACCTCTACGGTGTGACCGCCGTCTATGCCGCTGAGGAATCGGAGGCCACCCTTACCCATACAGTGACCGGTATCAACGGCCTCACACTCGGCGGATCTGCCTTTGATGTCTATTCTCCTGACGGCATCCGCGTGGCCAAGGGCGTGAAAAACCTCAAGTCGCTGAAGAAGGGTGTCTATATCGTCAACGGCCAAAAGGTCGTCGTGAAGTAAGACTCAAGTTTTCTATCATTCATTTCATCACGAGAGGGGTCCTGCGAACTGCTGCCCAGCAAGCGACAGACGTTTGCAGGACCCCACCTCAAAACTTAAAGAAAAATCGATTATGCGCAACAAGAGAACTCTTTGGACTTGTTCGCTCCTGTGCCTGGCCTCGATTCTGCCAAGCACGATCCTCGCCAAACCCCGCAGTCAGCAGCAGAAGATGCAAGCTGCCGCCACCGCCCTGGAGAAAGGCGCCCTCCCGGGCAAAATAAAAGCCCCAGGCGCACCCATGAAGCAACTCGTGACCAACGAGGAGTACACCATCTACGGCTACGACCATGGCGGATTTGCCGTGATCGCCAACGACGATCTGCTGCCCGCCGTACTCGGCTATTCCGACACCTGCTACGACGAGAAGACGCAGAACGAGAATTTCCGCTGGTGGCTCTCCGCCATCAGTGAGGTCGCCCAGGCCAAGGTGAAGGCAGGCAAGGCCGCCTCCCGCGTGGCCCGCCCCAGCGCTGCCAACTTCCCCGATGCCGTGCCCATGCTACTCACCACCAAGTGGGGGCAGGAAGCGCCGTTCAACAACCTCTGCCCCATTGCCACCGACGGCACGGGCCGATGTCTCACGGGGTGTGCAGCCACCTCTACCGCCCAGGTGCTCTACCACCACAAGGGCCCCAAGCATGGCATGGGCAGCAGCACCATCTACTACCCCTACGGGATGACCTCGGGTGTAGCCATCAGCGTAGATTTTGAAAAGAGTATCTATGATTGGAGCAACATGATCGACGTTTACGACGCAGGCTACACTCCCGAGGAGGGCGATGCCGTGGCTCTGCTGATGAGAGACCTCGGTGTGGCTGCCGACATGGATTACGGTTCTACGGCCCAGGGAGGAAGTGGTGCACTCCACGAGAACCTCGCCCGCGGTCTCCAGCGCTACTACGGCCTGACCGACGTGCAGTACCTGGAGCGTGAGGACTATACCACGCAGGGCTGGATGAACATTATCTACGAGCAACTGAGCAAAGACCAGCCCATCGTCTATGGCGGCTTCACCCGTCAGCGCGAAGGCCACTCCTTCGTCATCGATGGCTACGACGCCGAGGGGCTCGTCCACGTCAACTGGGGATGGTGTGGCGACCAAGACGGCTACTACGAGATAGCTATCCTCGACCCGCTGGGCTATAAGTTCTCCGAGATGCAGGAGGCCGTCATCAATATCACACCCGAGCCCGCCATTAGCCGCGTCTCCGGCGAGGTGAAAGTCTCCACTCCGGGCCAGCTCCGATCCTTGGTCAGCGAGGAGTCATTCTTCAGCTACGACACGCTACGAGTACAGGGCCGTATCAATGCCACCGACCTCCGCACACTCCGCGAGATGGCGGGCATTGACGAAAATGGCAACCGCACCCACGGACAGATGCGTATGCTCGACCTGAGCGACGCCCAGATTGTGGCCGGCGACGACTACTATCTCATCGACAAGGGACAGAAGCTCACCATCACTCAGGACAATAGCCTGCCCGACAAGCTGTTCTACGGTTGCTCCATGGAGGAGATCCACTTCCCCGCCACGGGCATCCGCCACTTCGGCAAGGGCGTCTGGGCCTATTGCAACAAGCTTTCCACTGTCCACCTCACCCCTACCGCCGATGCCGACTTCACTGTCGAGGGCAGCATGGTCTATGACAAGGACAAGACCACACTTTTGGCCGTTATCCCGCTGACGCGCGAAGACCTCCAGGTCTCCGACGGCGTGACCACCATCGCCGACTACGCCTTTGCTGGCTGCAGCATGGTGCGCAAGATCGCCCTCGGCCACGACGTGAAGCAGATCGGCAAGGAAGCCTTCGGTTATTGCTGGTCGATGGAGGAGCTCAAGGTGCGACCCAAGGAGATTCCGCAGTTGGGCATGGATGTATTCGCTGGCGCCAACACCGAGACCTGTCGCCTCGCCGTGCGAGCAGGCAGCAAGACGCGCTACAGCTCGCTGGCACAGTGGAAGGACTTCTCCAGCATCGTGGAGTTTGGCACCACCGTCAAAGCCCGCAACCTTTCCCGCCTCTATGGTGAGGAGAATCCCGAATTGACCTTCACCATCAACGGCACGAAGGTGGATGGTACACCTCAGCTGACCTGCGAGGCCGACCACACCTCCGGCGTGGGCCGCTACAAGATCAAGATCAGCCGCGGCACCATCACCGACGAGGACACAGAGTTTGAAGACGGCTACCTCATCATCAAACCCGCTCCCCTGGAGGTCATCGCCGAGGACGCCACACGCTGTGTAGGCGAGGCCAACCCCGTCTTCACCATCCGCTACGAGGGTTTCAGAAACGACGACAACGAGAGCGCGATCAGCGAAAAGCCGCAGGCCACCTGCTCTGCCGACCTCTCCTCACCCGAGGGTGTCTATGAGATCGTGGTGGAAGGTGGCGACGCCGACAACTACGAGTTCTCCTACACCAACGGAAAACTGACCATCACGCCCTCCACGGCCATCGAGGGCGTCTCCGCCGAGACCCTCTTCGGCGGCAAGGCCTTCGACATCTTCTCCCTCACGGGACAACTGGTGCGCAAAAACGCCCAGAGCCTCAAGGGCCTTCCCGCCGGCATCTATGTCGTCGGTGACAAGAAGGTCGTGGTGAGATAAGATCACCAATGGCTTAGACCCGTTTGAGCTTCACACCAAGACTTCCACATCCAAGATCCGCCAGTCGGTTTCCCATCAAGGAGGCCCACTGGCGGACCTTCGTTTTCCATTGAGCAGCATACTCCACCCTTCATCTTGCCCTCACCCTTAGGAACGTACCATTCTTTCTTCGACAGCAAGTCAGCTCCAGGTAGAAACAGCGGCTTCTATCTTAGGCATCCTTCCTCCACGCTTCCACCAAATATCGTCCTCGCTTCTTCCTCCCTTCCTCCAAGGATCGGTTACATATCGTTTCCGTATTGTTTCCGTATTGTTTCCGCTTCTGGAAGCGAGAACGATAGGAGAACGATAGGAGGATGATACGGGATTGATACGGGATCGATACGGGATCGATACGAGACCGATACGAGACCGATACGAGACCGATACGAGACCGACATTATCCGACCGCCAATTGGGGAGGTTGATAAAAAGTTTAAGTTTTTCATCGACAATTACCCGAATTATATTTTACATTTTAACATTTTACTCCGCTCCGCTTCTCATCCAAAGATGACTGAGACCTCAATAGTCATGGCGAAGCTACTATACAAAGATAACCTTCCGCTCAGCCGAAACCAAGTCGATTAGCATGAATTAACGGACTATTAACTAATTCTCCGTATCCATTTAACAAAGTCAGTAGCAGTACCAAAAGCCCTTATCACTACACTTCCCCATACTCTTACCGGTATTTTAACCCCATTCAAGTCGCTACTACCCACTGCAGTTTGCAGCCATAATCCGTAATTTCGGATGATTTACAACGGTAAATATACACAACAAACAAGGCTGACCTCCCATTACGAGTTTCATGATAATTTCGAGACTTTCAAGAAAGGCATATATAAGGTAAAGGACTACTAGTTTGCATTTCTTTCCGATTTCTCTGTCCCTTACGACAACAATGCGAGCGAGAGAGGCATTCGAAAAATAAAGGTCAAGCAAAAAGTAAGCGGTTGCTTCAGAACAGATGATGGAGCAAACATCTTTGCAAAGATTCATTCCATAGCCGAAACTGCCAAGAAAAACGGAATTTCAAAATTCGAAGCCATACTTGCCATTATGTAATGGCAAGCAAAGCCTCGTACCCTAAAATCACTTTTTAGAGGGGTACTGGGTAGTTACGAATTCACGCAGTGATGTTAAAATACCTAAATTTAGGGATTGTGCATTCTTTGGAAAAGAGATAACTTTGCACCCAAAAAAGACAACCTTATGAAATTCGATTTTATAAATTATAAAAAAAGAAGAACAGACTGTGTTCTTTTACTAATCTTTCTTTATTCCTTGTTCAGTCTATCTGCTATGGCTCAACGGGTTTTGTCTGGGAGTATCAGAAGCATTCAGGATAAATCTCCCTTAATAGGTGTAACTATACAAATAGAGCATACTTCAATCGGGACAACTACAGATGAACAGGGAAATTATGTATTAAAGAATATTCCTATAGGTAAGTCAACTATAGTATTTTCGTGCGTTGGTTTGAAAAGAACAACCAAGACTGTATTCTTTTCAGAATCAGAGAGCAAAACTTTAGATGTCCTTATGGAAGATGCAAATACGCAACTGGACGGTGTGGAGGTTGTAGGCATCGGCGAAAGGTATGAGATACGAGAAGTTAAACAACAGGGTGTTCCTGTTACGGTAATAGATGGCAAAACGTTGGCAGGGCGGGGTACCTCTATAAGTGAGGTGCTCAACCATCAAACCGGCGTAAAACTCAGACAAACCGGCGGAGTTGGAAGTCAGACTAAAATAAATGTTCGCGGCTTGGAAGGCAATAGAGTTCAAATATATATGGATGGTTATCCATTAAATACACCAGATGGAAACTTTTCCATAAATGATATTCCACTTCAGTTCATAGACCGCATAGAAATATACAAAGGTATTGTCCCACCGGAGTTTGGGGGAGATGGATTGGGAAGTGCTGTCAATGTAGTGACAATTGATACCGATAAAAATTTTTACGATTTGGCATATAAAATGCAAAGTTACGGAACGCATGAGGGCAGTGCGACTGTTCGCCATTTTTTCAATAAAATAAACACGGCCATGACTCTATATGCAGGAGGAACTTTAGCGGCAAATGATTATACCATAGAATCACCCTATGTAGAAGGATTAAAAATAAAACGAGACCATGATCATTTGAAAATGATAGACTACGCTGTAAGTTTCAATTTTATGAATGGCTATTTCGATGAAGCTGAATTAGAAATTTTAGGATATGCTAATAGAAAAGAGATGCAAGGTATCGAAACCAACATCCGTCATACCTTCAACAAAGCTTTCACTACTGGTGGAACTTTACATTTAGAAAGAAAATCTTTCCTTACTAAAAAAATGGATATGAAATTTAATGGAGGCTATCTGTACACTAATTCATGCCTGAACGATACATCTTCATATGTATATGACTTCTATGGCAACAAACGTCTCAATAGCTACAAAGGAGAAAAGGGAAGTGTACCAAACCTTTCAGATGACCATACTCATGACATTCGTTTCAATCTGAATTTAAAATACCATTTGATTCCTAATAAAATGTCAGTCAATTTGAACAATGATTTTCGATATGTTACTCAGGAGGCTAATGATCCGGAAGCGGAAAAATTCTTGAAAAAAAGACTTTGTGGACTCCAATCAGATGTGACAGGTCTTATTTCTTCTCTGTCTTTCGAGAACAGGTGGTTCAATGACAAACTTACTTCCGTTATTACCGGGCGATATTATCATTTTGGAGTGAACGGTGAGACGGTAGATTTGACATATGGGTCGGAAAGTGAACCGGTCAAGACCGACCGCACAGGAGACAATTTGGGCTATAGCATTGCCTTGAAATATGATTTACCCCGACATTGGTATCTGAAAGCAGCATTGGAACATAATTATCGTTTGCCGCGATATGAGGAAATCCTTGGGGATCGTATCACAACCCAGGTCAATACGGCATTGGACCCTGAAATGGCGAACAATTATAATTTAGGGGTAATATATGACCACTACTACAATAATGAATCACGGTTGCAATTTGAAGCAAATGTTTACACAACAAAAGTAAAGAACATGATGTATATGCTTGCGCAAGCGGGATATTATAAATATCAGAATTTAGGCGAAGCTTTGCTATATGGTGCAGATGCCGAAGTAAAATGGGATATAAACCGGAATTGGTTCGTGTCGCTGAATGGTACTTGGCAAAAATCGCTTGACTATTCCAAATATCTGTTTGGTACAAATACACCAAGTCAAACCTATAAAATGCAGTTACCACATATACCTATTCTATATTTCAATTGGATGGTAGATTACCGAAAGGACAACCTCTTTGGTGGTCGGAATCAATATACCCGTATTTATTATGAAGGAGGATATACCGACAAGTATTATTATGGTTACGAACTGAGTAAAAATCAAAACTATAAAATACCTGGGACATGTATTCATACCCTCGGCCTTGAATATGGTATATGCAGACGGAAGATAATATTCGGAGCGGAATGTCACAATATTCTCAATACCGATGAGATGACCAACTTTAATTATCCGTTGGCAGGTCGACTTTTCTCGCTTAAAATCCGTTTTACATCACTTGAATGGTAAATAATTAATATAATAAAATGAAAATGAAAAATATATTGGTGACGCCATTCTCCAGAAGACCTACATTGCTGACCTGTTCACCAGAGAGAAGCGGGTGAACAACGGCGAGCTTCCCAAATACTATGTCCATGACTGCCACCCGGCCATCATTGACCGGGAGACCTTCCAAAAGGTACAGGAGGAGCTGGCCCGCCGGTCCAGCTTGAAGAAAACATCCTCCAAAGCGAAGACGCAGCTCGGGAAATACTGCGGAAAGTATGTGCTCAGCGAGCTGCTGGTCTGCGGGGAGTGCGGCAGCCCTTATCGCCGGGTGATCTGGACGCAGAAAGGGGTCAAACGGGTCGTCTGGCGGTGCCAGAACCGGCTGGAGCATGGCAGGAAGATTTGTAAGCAGTCTCCCACTCTGGATGAGGGCGACATCCACGACGCCGTCATCTCCGCTATGAACGAGCTGTTCCGGATGCAGGCCGCCAAGGACGCGGTGAAAGCCGGTATTGCGGCCGTCCTTGCCGGAGAAGAACAGACGATGAGCCTGCCTGCCGTGGAGCTTCAGATCCGGAACCTGCAGGAACGACAGCTGGAGCTGTTCCAGCTGATCGTCAGTGCCGGCGCTGACTGTACCGACTATGATGAGGAGCTTCAACAGGTCAACATAGCCAAGACGAGGCTCATGGCCCAAAAAGCGGAGCTGGAAAAGGAACAGCGAGGCGCAGCGGCCTTCGAGAGCAGGCTGGCAGAACTTGACATGGCATTGGAGCAGGCCAGCGGTACCCTTACGGATTTTGATGAACTCACCGTCCGTCAGCTGGTCAGCAACATCAAGGTGTTGGACAAGGATAGCCTGCTCATCTGCTTCAAGGACGGAACAGAGATCACTCAGGCCATGCAAAGGAGGCAGGCCGCATGATCTATATCACCGGTGACACCCACGGCGGCTTCCAGCGGTTCGGAAGCAAATACTTCCCCCAGCAAACGCAGATGGGCCGAAATGACTACATGATCATCTGTGGCGATTTCGGAGGGCTGTGGGACGGCGGCCAGAAAGACCAGCATTGGCTGGACTGGCTGGCTGAGAAACCCTTCACCACCTTGTTTGTGGATGGAAACCATGAAAACTTTGATCTGCTGAATGCCCTGCCGGAAAAAGAATGGCACGGCGGCAGAGTACATGAGGTGAGGGAAAATATCCTCCACCTGATGAGGGGCCAGATATTCACCTTCAGCGGTCTCACATGGTTCACGATGGGAGGAGCCTCCTCCCACGACATTCAGGATGGCGTCCTTGATCCGGAGGACCCCGACTTCGAACAAAAGTATTGGCTGCTGCGCCGAATGCGGGGAATGTTCCGGGTCAAAGGACGCTCCTGGTGGGCGGAAGAAATGCCAAATGCCCGTGAATATGTAGAGGCACTGAAAAATCTGGAGCAGGTAAACTGGAAGGTAGACTGCATCCTGTCCCACTGCGGTCCCAGCAGTGTCGTGCGGAAAATCGACCCCTCCTATGGAAGTGACCAGCTCACCGATTTTCTGGAAACGGTCAATCAGCGGTGCCAGTTTACATACTGGTTCTTCGGGCATTACCACGACAACCGGATCATCGATGACAGATATATCCTCCAGTGGGAGCAGATTTCCGGATTAGAAATTTGAGTAAACGAGAAAATCATAACAGTGCCGCACAGAAATTGCTCTGTGCGGCACTGCTCACAACAATATAACCCCTTATAACCCCTTGAATATATAAGAGGAATGGGGTATAATAAATTTAGCAGAATGGAGGTGCGGTATGAAAGAAAAGATTCAGGAACTGGAGCGGCAGATCGCCGCCCTTCCCATCGGCTATATTTCCAAGAAGACGATCAACGGAAAGACACGCTACTATCATCAGTGGACAGAAAATGGGAAGAAGCACAGCCAATATCTGCGGGATGGCGAACTGGAGCCGCTGCAGGAGCAAATAGAGCAGCGCAAAGTATTGCAGGCACAACTGAAAGAACTGCAAGCCAAGATGCCAAAAGTGCGCCAGCCAAAGCTGGACTTTGAAACCAGTGTAATTGTTGGTAAAGGATTGGCCGCCATGTCGCAGGGCGTAAAGGGCTGGGGCCTCCGTGACTGCTTCGGGCAATTGGAGGATTATCTCTACAGCAATGAAAGCGACAGGGTCTGCCTGGTTTTTGGCCTGCGCAGGACCGGAAAGACTACCATGCTCCGGCAGGCCATCGCCCGAATGAGCAAAGAGGATCTCAGCCGCACGGCCTATATCAAAGCCCGCAGAAGCGATACCATGGCCATGATGAACCGGGATCTGAAAAAACTGTTCGATGCGGGCTTCCGCTATGTATTCATTGATGAGGTCACCCTGATGCGGGATTTCATCGATTCTGCGGCTCTCTTCTCCGATGTGTTTGCAGCGATGGGAATGAAGATCATCCTCTCCGGTACGGACTCCCTCGGTTTTTGGCTGGCGATGGATCAGGAACTCTATGACCGGGCAAAGCCCATCCACACCACCTTCATCCCATATCGGGAATACAGCCGCCTGCTGGGGATCGACAGCATTGATGAATATATCCGCTATGGCGGGACGCTGCGGGCCGGTGAGCTTGCCTTTGACGATGAAGATGTCAACGCCCAGGACGCCTCCTTCCGGGATGATGAGTCCACACGGCGATACATCGATACAGCGATCTGCAAAAACATTCAGCATTCCTTGGCCTGCTATGAGGCAGGCGGGCATTTCCGCCACCTGTACTCTCTGTATGAGCTGACCAGCGCCATCAACCGGATTATCGAGGACATGAACCACCGGTTCCTGCTCTCGGTTCTGACCGATGACTTCCAATCTCACGATCTACGGCTGACCGCCTCGAATCTTCGGAAAGAGCGTGACCCCGAAAAGCGTACCGAGATATTGGATCATATCGATACGGAATCGGTCACCCAGCGCCTGATGGAGCTGCTGGATATCCGCAACAAAGAGGAACAGTCCATCGGTATCACAGATACCCATATCCGGGAGATCAAAGAGTATCTCTCCGCATTGGAACTGATCGTAAACTGTCCCATTGAAACCGCTGACCCAGGAGCAAAGTCTGTGGAACACATCCTGTTTACCCAGCCGGGGATGCGATACTGTCAGGCACAGGCTCTTGTCCACTCGCTGATGAAGGACGAGACCTTTTCAGCTCTCAGCGAATTGGAGAAGACCCAGGCTGCGGGCAGGATCCTCGAAGAAGTACGGGGCCGGATGCTCGAGGATATCGTCCTGCTGGAAACCATGAAGTCGGCTGACAGAGAACACCGGGTGTTCAAGCTGCAGTTTGCGGTCGGCGAGTTTGACATGGTGATCTATGACGAGAAGGAAAACTGCTGCGAGATTTTCGAGATCAAGCACAGTGGCAAACAGGTCCCAGCACAATACCGGCATCTGCTCGATCAGGAAAAATGCGATAAGACCGAACAGCGGTTTGGCCCGATCCGGGGGCGATATGTCCTGTACCGCGGAGAGGATGTCACATTGGAAAATGGAGTGCATTACCGGAATGTGGAACGCTATCTGAACGATCTGCCTGAGTTGAATATTGCCCCAGCACAGGAAGCTGGCATTGAGCAGACCGGCCCTGTTTTATAAGCTGCGGCGCCTTCTGCACCAAAAACAAAAATATCGATTTTAACCGTCCTTTGCACAAGTCAAAAAATCCGAACATTATCATCAATGGTGATACGTTCGGATTTTTGATTTTTATGAGTTGTTTTATAATTTAGAAATTACTGTGGTTTGTAGCATATTCTCGGCCTCCTCCAAGCCTTGCATCACTTCCGCCATGATGCGAGTGGCCAAGATAAATCCTGAACTGAACGCTTCACACTCAGTGATGCAGGACAGTTCACTTGTGCAGTCCTTGAATTTTTCAAAGGTTTCTTTTTGTTTCATTGTCAGACTTGAGTTCAGGTCTCCCTCGTTTTTGCATATCAACTTAACTTAACGAGTTTGCCACCCTCGTTTCTCAAAGAAACAGTTGATATTATCAATCAAACGATTTATAATGTCAACTGTGATAATAGTTGTATGGAGGCTTATTATGACTACTTCTGAACAGATACGAGTTCTTTGTGTGCGTTCTGGCGTAAGTTTGTCAGAATTGGCAAGAAGAATAAATCAAACACCACAAAATTTCAGTGTTAAACTTAAGAGAAATACGGTTACACAAGATGAGCTAAATCAAATTGCTAATGTGCTCAATGTGAAATATGAACAGTATTTTGTTTTAGCTAATGGAGATCAGGTTCGATAAATAAAGAGAAGGTAAAAAAATGGATACAAACATTATTTATAATATAGATTGCGTCGCCGGAATGAATCAAATGATAGATGAGGCGTCTATAGACCTTATCATCGCGGATCCACCATATTTTAAGGTTATCGGCGAAAAATGGGATTATCTTTGGAGAACAGAAGAAGACTATCTTGAATGGTCAGAAAAATGGATTGCAGAAGCTGCCCGTGTTTTAAGAATGGGCGGTAGTTTCTATTTGTTTGGTTATTTTAGAATGTTAAGTAGATTGTTGCCTATTTTAGAAAAGTATGGTTTTGAACTTAGACAACAAATAGTATTAAATAAAGGCATGCAAGCTGTATCTGGGCGAGCAACTAAAAATTATCGAATGTTCCCTAATGTGACCGAAAGTATTTTATTTTTATGTAAAGATCCCAAACCTTTTGCAAAATCCTTTTTAAAGCAAAGGCAAAAAGAATTAGGTTATTCCGCAAAACAAATCAATGAGATGTTGGGTGTCAAATCAAACGGTGGCGGTATGTGGAGTATTTATACAGGCAAAAATGTTTGCGAGCAATTACCCACTGAAGAATTGTGGGACAAATTGCAAACAATTCTTGAATTTAACATTCCATACGATAAGATTAGTCAAACATATCATGCACAAATGGGGTTAACAGATGTATGGGATGACGTGAATTTTTATGAAGAAAAAGACCGCATCCATCCTACCCAAAAACCACAAAAACTGCTTGCAAGACTAATTCTTGCAAGCAGTGATGAGGACGATATTGTTTTAGATCCATTTATGGGTGGAGGTTCAACAGCCTTGGCTTGTATTAATAACAAGCGTAATTATATTGGATTTGAAATAGAACAAGAGTATTACGAAAAGTCGTTAGAACGATTAGCATGTAGACAGATGGCGCTATTATAATTATCTTAAATCGATAAACTGTGAGCGTAACGATAGTGGTATATCTGCTTTTTTCAAAACGATTTTAGGCAAATATATTTCATCCGCGAATTTGTTGCATAGATCGGCATTGGTTATATTATTAGTTTTCCTTATGTCTTCTAATAATTGCAATAGCTTTTCTTTATTTAATCCATTAACACGAGCAGATGGGCTATATTTTTTAATAACATTTTTAATGTTAGCTACACTTATGGTAGTTGATCCAGAATATGAACTTAAAGGAAGTAGTACATCTGAATAAGTATTGTTTTTGGATGGGAATACATCGGTGATTATATTGCCATCATTTGTGATTTTTGATCTGTAAATCAAAGTTGGTTCTGTTAATGCGAATTTTAGCATATGAGGCCACATGTTAAACGGTGCTTTAGATGTTGACTGTGAACGAATATTGAGATAATAGTCAATCATACAGTACGCAAACCCTTTACTCTTTGGGTCAACTTCCCATATTGATGCAATAATGTCGTTGTTGTTGCTATCATATATGGATTCGAATTCAAAAAGAACAAAGTAATATCTGTAAGGATCCAATAACTTTGCAAACTCGTCATTGTTTCGGATTGCTATTAACCACTTCGAATCATCTTTCCTATTAATGCTTGTAGATCTGCATACAGCACATTCCGTTTCTAAACTTGAAACAACTGCACCACAAGCATTACAAGACCCTAATTGATCGACTCTATAACAAGTTTTAATTTCACCATGTCTTTCATCATCTATAACTAAATCATAACCACGAGCACCAGATTTTCCGCCAGGATATCCTGTTACGACACTCACCAAATGCTGACCAACATATCCCATACGTGCCTGAGGCGTTTGTTGAGTTATTTTTGACCATGCATTAACTTTTGCTCTTAAATCAATATATAAATCTTTGATCAAGGCTTCAGAAGCTTCTATCGTTCCTAAAGTATAATTTAGCATAAAACCACTCCTTCAAATATATTTCCATTTTGTTCTAACACATTTCGACGTTTTTTACAATAGATTATTGGAGGTAATGCAATGTACTTTAAATATCTGTCGGCTGTGTTTGGCAGCGACATGATCACATCGGTCTATTCGGCCAGTACCACGGGCCGCAGGGAACGGCGGCATTGGCGGTCGTCGCTCCGGTCCGGAACATCATCTACAGTCTTGGCCTTCTCATGGGCATCGGCGGCAGCGTGATTTTCAGTAGAAAGCGCGGCAGCGAGAAATGCGACGGGAGTGAGAACCAGTATTTCACATCGGCCGTGATCGGCGCAGTGATCTTATCCATTCTGGCATGGATCGGGGCCATATGCTTCGAGCGCCCCATCCTGACCTTCTTCGAAGCGGATGGCTCCTACCATTGTCCGCACCTATGCGTTATCCTTCCTGCTGCTGCCGTTCAACATCTTCTCGACCTATTATTTCCAGGCGATCATGAAGCCGAAGGCAGCGTTCGTTGTTTCTGTGGCACGGGGACTTGTCATCAGCGGCATTTTGATCATGGTTCTTCCTGCGCTGGTCAACGCCGATGCGATCTGGTTTGCGATGCCAGTCACGGAGCTGCTGGTCATGCTTTACGCCGCTTCGATGATCCGCAAATACACAAGGGCTTTGCCGGGAGGTACCACTTATGCAGATACCCGCCATTGAAAGCAATGCACCCTCGCTGATCTGAAGCTGCTCCCTTAATAGGCCGCCCTGCACGCAGCGCCTCCCTTGCGGTATGGGGACGTGTTCGAATCTATTTGTGCCATGATAAGATAACAGCAAAAACAAAACCACCCTAACGGGTGGTTTTGCTTTTGCTGGGACTACTTCATTCTGCCGTCGCCGGCCATGAGGGCGGTCATCTCCTCGATGCGCTCCAGTGGGAACGGCGGCTCACACAGGGGCCTCATGGCGATAGACATGAGCTTCATGGGATTGTCGTCCGCCGCCACACGGTTGGAGCTGAGCGCGCCGCAGCGCTTGCAGCGGTGGATGATCGCCCATTCACCGCCCCTGCGTACCCAGACCGCCACCGGCTCCATGATGCCGCCGCAGTCAGAGGCCCGGTCGCCGGGCTCGATGTCTACGTGCAGGCTGGAAAGGCAGTTGGGGCAGTGGTTGCGGTGGTCGCTGCCGGCGCTCTCCGGTGTGCAGAGCCGCCCACAGACCTTGCAGGTGAAGGTGTCGCGGCAGGCGTGGGTCTTGTAATAGCCTTTTTCAAAGGTTTTGCGTTTGTTCTCGCGGTTCATGTAGTCCTCCTGAAAAGCATGGCCCTCGGGAGGAACGGCGTGTGTCAGTAAATTTGCCGGCCCTCCCGGTCAGCGCACACGCTCCAGTGACATCGTTTTAGACTTCAAAAAACGGCTCCTTCATTCTAAAAATTCCGGCAGCCCGGAAAGGCTTGCCGCAGCTATCGTAACGCCGGAACGACCCGTT
>OHSH01000490.1_pt1 | contig 18621 bp, 12 predicted proteins | sample 1578611 | NCBI WGS metagenome assembly OHSH01 (sample SAMEA3879576, study PRJEB24766) | human gut metagenome | biome: human-associated habitat; feature: feces | place: USA | collected 1985/1987 | reverse complement strand
CGGCACCCAGTCAAGGATCACGCCAATCTTGTTCTTATGGCATTCGTTGACCAGATGTGCAAAATCCTCCGGTGTTCCATAACGGGAAGTCGGTGCATAATACCCCGTTACCTGATATCCCCAGGAACCATCGTATGGATACTCGGAAATTCCCATCAGCTCGATATGGGTATATCCCATGTCTTTCACATAAGGAATCAAGGTCTTTGCCAGATCCCGATAAGAATAAAATCCATCATCCTCACGCCCCGGATGCCGCATCCAGGAACCCGGATGTACCTCATAAATTGCCATCGGCTGCTCATATACTTCCTCTTTGGAAAGTTTTTTTCTGGCATTCATCCATTCCGTATCGGACCAGAGAAAATTGGAAATATCTGTGACAATGGAAGCGGTCTCCGGACGCAGCTGTGCATAGTTTGCATAAGGATCTGCTTTGTACAGCTTTCTTCCATCCTGCGCGATAATCAGGAACTTATACATGCAGCCCAGCTGGACACCCGGTACAAACAATTCGTATACCCCCATCGTCTCCGGTGTCACACGCTTCATCTCGTGAGAGGTCTCATTCCATCCATTAAATTCCCCAATCACATATACACGATCTGCATGTGGTGCCCAGACATCAAAGCATACACCCTCTTCTCCTTCAATTGTCATTTTGTGAGCACCCATTTTGCGATAAATATCATAATGTGTTGCCTGTCCAAACAGGTAACAATCCATCTCTGTAAAATTACTCATAAATACCCTCCCTGTCTTCTCTTATCTATCTTACTCGAAATCCTTTTCCGTTAGTACAATTCTGTCATCATCCGTATAACGGCTGGCGGTCAGAATACTGATAGCTTTCTTTAACCCTCCATGTGCCTCCCGATGAATTGCTTCATCCACAATGTCTTTCACCTCTGTCAGGGTTGTAGCCTGATCCAGTCTCTGAATATTGCTGATCCGGTTATACAATGCCAGAACCGCCATATCATCAATTTTGTATCCAAGTTCCCTGGAATAAGAACGTGCAAACGTAACCAGCTCGTCATTCGTAAAAATCGGAACAGAAATCTGTTCACTGAATTTTTTGGCAAATGTTTCATTCTGCGCAAATAATCTCTTGATGCCCTTGGATGTATCTTCCAAAATAACGAAGAGACCACTCTCATCGGCATCCAGCAGATTGGATAATTCCGATACAGTTTTTTTCTCCATATCTCCTGCCTGTTCAATAATCAGGCATCCTCCTGCCACCTTATCCAGCAGCCCGCCGACATTTTTCTGGTTCAATGCTTCCGCATGGATCTTTCCAATCTTTCCATCCAAAACCCCGGTCTCCTGCTGCAGGACTTTGATCATGCTGGTGGCAAGTGTTGTTTTTCCACTTCCCTGTCCGCCTTTAATTACGAGATTCCCCCTCGATGCAGTTTCCTTATTTTTCAGATGGGACGAAGCAACTGTCAACGCTTTGCAGAGCTGATCCTCCATGCCCTTCACCGGCATAAAATACGAAAAAATCGCTTTCTGTTCATCGGTCAGTTCTACAAGCGGGATATTCTGTTTTTCCTCTTTTCCCAGATCCACCGGTGTGTCTACCTGTGGGATATGTATGGTTTTTCCTTTCCAGGAAGAGCGATCTGTTTTTCTTCTTACAAAAGCAAACTCTTCTTCCCTCTCCTGTGCAAGTGTTGGTTTCTGTGGCAGATCCTCGATCGGAACCTCCTCAAAATCCTTTTTCTTTGTTTCTGTTTCCATTTCTTCTACACCACGATTCTCATTTAAGTTTTGGTCATCTTCTGTCACATCGGATGTCTCTTCTGCCGGTTTCTGTGCGGCAGCTTCCGTCTTTTTTTTCTGCTGGGAACGTACCATTTCTTCTAAAGATACTCCCTCTGGCCAAAGTTCTTCGGCATCTGTATCCCTGGCAGGCTGTTCCTCTTTATTGTTCTCTTCCTCTTCTTCCTTTCGTTCTTCCGGCTCATTCGTTGCCGGCGGTGTTTCCCTTTCCGGCGTCTGTGGCGGTGTTTCCGCCGTTTCCTCCACAATATCCGCCTTCTCTGCCAGTACCGCATCCAGTTTTGGCAATACTCCTGTCAGGCGGTCCATAATATCGCCTGCCTCCTGCAGCGCACGCGCTTTGGCGGATTCGAGTTTCCGCTTTCTGGCATCTTCTAGTGCAGCTTCCGCAGCCTTACGCATTTTCTCCCACTCACTCAGCACTTCCTCAATTGTCATCTGGCCTGTAATCTGATGCTCAATCATGTTTTTCTCATTTGTCATCATGCTCATCTGACCATCGGAGTCTTCTCCCAACAACTCTTTGAAATTTGTCTTGAGTGAACCATCAATCTCCTCATCGGTCTCAATGTGCCGTGTATTCTGTTCCAGCTGTGCCTCAGGCTTTTCTTCCTCCATCTGCATTTTCAGATAAGGGACATCTTCCACCATACGGTTGATATTGTCCAGCGTATCCGTGACCGTCTCTTTTTCGGTTGCATCCATGATCTGCTGCATACCCTTTGCAATTTCCGCCTGAAGATTGACGGTATTAAACCGTTCTGTGTTTACTTCTACTTTTGGAATTGCGACCGGATCATGCACGGTCTCCCCAGCACGCGCCATCTCCTCCACATCAATGTGTGTCAAACCTGCTCTGTCATCTTTTGCCTGACAAAACGACCGATACTTTTCTTCCTGTGTTTTTGTCAACGGCTGATACAGCATTTTCAGTTCCAATGCACGCTCTACATATGGCCCGTCTCCAAACCAGAGAACCAGCTCATCACATGCATCAATACACTTCTCACTCATCCCTGCTTTGTGATACAGATAAGCAAGCTCATATGCCCACTCTTCCGTGTATTCCTGTTCCTTGAGTTCTTCAAGAATCGGTATCAGTTCTTCATAAGAAGCCCCCTGTGCCTTCTGTATATCATAGCGAAGTACATATTTAAGGGTGTCATGAGGCGCAATCTCCACAAACTCATCGTAATAATCCTGTGCCGCCTGAAAATCTTTCATCTTGACCGCCACTTCCGCAAGACGGTAAATAATCATTCTTCCGATCGGCGAGCGATCATATGCCATCAGCAAAACTTCCCGGCTCTCCTCATAACGCTGTACTTTTTCGTACACTTCCCCAGCTTTTACCAGACCATTTACATTTTTAACCTTATTCCAATTGATGGTATCTGCAATATCTGCTGCCTCATCGTATTTCTCTTCCGCATAGCGGGATTTCATCTGATCAAGCTTCAGATTATATTCGTATTTGTCCAATTGTTATCTCCTTAAAGTATCCCCAAACAGGTCTATCTGTCTATTTTCAAGTATACCATAGGCGGCAATTAGTGTCAAAAAATAATCCGAAAAAAAGAGCTGCACACAAACGCGTACAGCCCTTGAAATTACTGGTTTTTCTTTGTTTCGTCTTTCTTCCCGGAATCTTTTAAAGTTCTCTTTTTCTTTTGTTTTTCCCCGTAATATATGATCGCACCGGTTGCCTCATTCACACCGGCCGCCTCCACATATGCCTCCGTTACGGTTGTAAGATTTTTCTTTCGTATGCTGTGGTTTACCAGTCTGCGGATAATATAGTAAATCATCGCAAACACCGGAACCCCAAGCAGCATTCCCAGAAATCCAAACAGTCCGCCTCCGATCAGAATTGAAAACATTACCCAGAATGCAGACAATCCGGTGGAATTTCCTAAAATCTTCGGTCCAATGATATTTCCATCCACCTGCTGCAGAACGATAATAAATATCAGCAGATACAACGCATGCAGCGGACTCTGGATCACAACCAGAAGAAGTGACGGAATCGCACCGATAAACGGTCCAAACACCGGAATGACATTGGTTACTCCAATGATAACCGCAACCAGTATCGTATCCGGAATATGCAGGATCAGACATCCAAAATAACAGATTACTCCGATGATGGCAGAATCTATAATCTTTCCAATGATGAAACCACCAAATACTTCATCTGCCTTGTGGAAAACTTCGATAATAATATTTCCCTGTTTTGGCTTAAAGATCGCATACACAATCTTTTTGCCCTGTCCCACCAGGCTTTCTTTAATGGATAAGACATAAACAACAACAATAATTCCAATGATGAAGTTTAATATGGATTTGACCATCGTGATTACGCCGGAAGTAATCTGCAGCAGATATTGCTGCATCTGTGGAAGCAGATCGTTCGTTGCCCAGTTTTCCACATAATCCGTCAGCTTTGTCAGCATATCACTGATGGTATCTGTCACTCCATAGGCTCCGAGTTTTCCGCTTTTCACCATACGGATCAGACTTTCTACATTGCCGGGCAGTGCTTCCACCAGCCCGGTAACACTTGATACCACCGAAGGAACAATTGCGGCGATCAAAAGCACCAGGATCACCAGAAGGAACAGGATTGCCCCGGCAATGGACAATCCACGTGCCACTTTAGCCGCTGATTTTTCTGATTTCATTTTCTTTTTCAGAAACGGCAGCCAGTGCCGCTCCTGAAATTTCATAACCGGGTTAAGCAGATAAGCAAGTCCCAGTCCGATAATAATCGGCTGCAATGCACCTGTAATCAGATGCCAGGTATCTGCAACCCCCTTGTACCGGAGCACCAGGAAGAAAAATACGGTACAACAGGCAAAGGTGAGAAATACCATCAATCCGATTTTAATCAGAAGAACCGTCTGACGCATGCCATCCTCACTCTGTTTGATCTGTTCCATCTGTTTTTGTTTTTCCACGTCTGTCATACAAGATCTCCTATCCGCGGTAATAATTGATCAGGCAGCCTTTGAGAATAATATCTTTCTCATCCGGTGTCAGTTCTCCCATACGCAGGGTAAATGGCTTTAAAGCACCATCCTTTACCACATATGCCTCAAATTCTGTTTTTCCGTCTGCGATCGCCTCACGGATCTTTGGAACAAACAGGTAATCCAGATTGTGGAACGGAAGCTCTCCCTGATCAATAACAAACGGGATCATACCCCAGTTAATCAGGTTGGAACGGTATCTCTTGGTCGCATATTCATTTGCAATGTTTGCCCATCCGCCAAGTACCTTCTGGCAGGAAGCCGCCTGCTCACGCGCAGAACCGTCTCCCGGTTTTACTGCAAAAATCGTACTTCCAAAACCAACGTTTGAGCGGTTGACATCGGAGAACGTTGCACGGATGGTATCCATAACCGGATGAATCTCCGGAAGTGCATCCCCCGGACAGGTATCTGCTTCGACAGCCTTCTGTGCCTTCTGTACTTCCTTGGCACGTCCAACATATTCCGGATCCTTTCTGGAAAGTGCAAACTCTGCCAGTCCCAGTGGGTTGGAACGGAAAGAGGATGTCTCTCCGGAAGGAATCAGCTCGTCCGTTGTGGTCACCGGATCGTGAATCTCGGAAACAACTTTCAGCACAAGATTCTCCGGAAGCGGGCTCATAGCCGGCCAGTCCTTGATATTTGGTCCAAACTGAATCTCTACGTCCGGATCTGCCACACCCTTGCTGTCAAATACACGGTTTTCATAAATGGTCTTATCAAAGAAGTATTTCGGCTTGCTGTAGTTTACATCAATATCGGTAGCTGCGGTAAGGAATCCCTTATTTGCAGCGGTTGCAGCGATAGAACGCGCATCCATCAGTGCTACGGAAGCAACCTGTCCGTTCTGTACCTTAGATCCCTCACGATTCGGGAAGTTACGTGTAGAATGACGGATAGAAAATGCATTATTTGCAGGTGTATCTCCGGCACCAAAGCATGGTCCGCAGAATGCAGTCTTGACAATAGCACCTGTCTCTAACAGATTGGCAACGGCACCGTTCTTAACCAGTTCCATATAAATCGGAGTAGACGCTGGGTATACGCTCAACGTAAACTCGTCCGCTCCAATGGAAGAACCCTTTAAGATATCTGCTGCATCGCAGATATTTTCAAATCCACCACCAGCACATCCGGCAATGATACCCTGATCTACATACAGTCTTCCGTTCTTTACTTTGCTCTTTAAGTCAAGGTCTACTTTTCCATCAAAGCTTACCTGTGCACGCTTCTCACAGTCATCGAGAATATCCATCAGGTTTGCATTTAATTCCTCGATCGTGTATGTATTGCTTGGATGGAACGGCATCGCGATCATTGGCTTAATCTCGCTTAAATCAAGTTCGATAAAGCTGTCATAGTATGCAGTTTCTCCCGGATTCAGTTCCTCGAAATCTCCGGTTCTTCCGTGAATCTCATAGAATTCCTTCACCTGGTCATCGGTTCTCCAGATGGAAGACAGACAGGTTGTTTCTGTTGTCATAACATCGACACCGATACGGTAATCAACACTCAGATTGGACACGCCCGGTCCGACAAACTCCATCACTTTATTCTTTACAAATCCGTTGGCAAATACTTCACCGATAATGGCAAGTGCGATATCCTGCGGACCGACACCCTTCTGCGGGGTACCTGTCAGGTAAATGCCGACAACTCCCGGCATATCAATATCGTAGGTTTTATTCAAAAGCTGCTTTACAAGCTCCGGACCACCTTCTCCAATTGCCATGGTTCCCAGTGCCCCGTAACGGGTATGGGAGTCTGATCCAAGGATCATCTTTCCGCCGCCTGCAAGCATTTCCCTTGCGAACTGGTGAATAACGGCCTGATGAGGAGGAACATAGATTCCGCCGTATTTCTTTGCACATGTCAGTCCAAACATATGGTCATCTTCGTTGATGGTTCCACCGACTGCACACAGACTGTTGTGACAGTTGGTGAGTACATAAGGAATCGGGAACTTCTCAAGACCTGATGCCCTGGCGGTCTGGATGATGCCGACAAATGTAATATCATGGGAAGTCAGCTTATCAAATTTGATCTGCAGTTTTTCCATGTTGCCGGATGTATTGTGACTCTTTAAAATTCCATATGCAATGGTTTGTTTCTTTGCATCTTCCGGTGTAACAGTCTTTCCTGTCTTTGCATTGACAGCAGCTGCCGCTTCCGGTGAATTAATGACAACATCCCTGCCGTTGACCAGGTATGCGCCGTTCTCATATAACTTCATAGTTTCCTCCTTGTTTTCGAAATCATAGTTAATGATAATTATATAATAAAATGTATTTTTATGCAACGACTGCAAACGTAATGGATGCCGCAAACAGATCGCCGTCTACCAGGATTGCAAACTCACCGCCCATCAACTGTGTAAGATTCTTTGCAATGGACAGTCCAAGACCGCTTCCCTCTGTCGTGCGGGATTCCTCTCCCCTCACAAAACGCTCCGTCAGGTCTTTCCTCGCCGCTCCCTGTTCCGGCAGCGGATTTTTCGAAATATTTTTGATACGGAAAACCGCATGGTTCTCCTCTACTTCCAGATCTACATAAACCCGGGTATTTTCGAGTGCATATTTTGCCGCATTGGTATACAGATTTTCAATTGCACGGTAGAGCTGCCGTCCGTCTGCCCGGATCATCACCGAATTGTGCGGCAGTTTCGTCACAATGGTCAGCCCACGTGCCTCAAAACGTTCATTGAACTCACCACCCGTCTGGTACAGCAGTTCTACCAGATCAATGGTCTGCATATCCAGCTGGATATTTCCGGAACTGATCTTTGATGCTTCGACCAGATCCTCCGTCAGCTGTTTCAGCCGCTGGGATTTTTCATCCAGAACCCGGATATAATTACGTGCATTTTCGTTTTCCAGGTTTTCACGTTTGAGCAGATCCACATAATTGACAATGGAAGTAAGCGGTGTTTTGATATCATGGGAAACATTCGTGATCAGTTCTGCCTTCATCCGTTCATTCCGGATCCGCTCCTGAATGGCTTCGCTCAGCCCTGCACGGATATTATTCACAGAAGCTGCAATGCCTCTTTCCTGTCCGTGAAACTGCTCCACATCCAGTGTTGTATCCAGTGCCCCTGCCGCAATTTTTTCAATTGCATGCTGGATCTCATATCTTTCGCGCGCCTTACGCGTACACAGTCTGGGATTCTGTCCGGAGATAAACACCCGTCTAAGGAAGCTTCCTGCCTGATAGATCAGACTGTATGTCAGAAGGGTATTGTTTTTGACCCGCCGGACAATGCTCATATAAAACAGCAGGAATACAACATCGACCAGATACCCGACTGTTCCGACCGCTACCATCAGTCCGGACAGTTCAAACTGGATGTCATGGAGATTTCTCCCCAAAAAGAGCACAAGATAAATGAATGCCACAAAAAGCACCATCTGGATATCCGTATAAATTTTATCGATCCAGGTCAGGTAAATGGTTGCATCCTCCTCCGACCGGCGCCCTGCAACACCTGTCAGATAGGCAAGAAATACAAAGCTTCCGACCATGCCGATCACCATAAACAGGCTGAGAATCCTCAGCCCTCCGATATGTCTGCGCAGATTGTATCCGATCCCATAGATTCCGCAAAGCATCATAATCAGGAACATCTGATGCATGACAATGGCTGCGCCCTTTTTTCCGCTGGAGAATTCTTTCATAGACAGCTACGCCCCCGCTTCGATTTTATAGCCGACACCCCAGACCACTTTCAGATACCGCGGTTCTTTCGGATTGATTTCGATTTTTTCCCGGATATGCCGGATGTGGACAGCAACTGTATTGTCAGCGCCAATTGCTTCTTCATTCCAGATTTCCTCATAAATCTGACTGATGGAAAATACTTTTCCTTTATTTTTCATTAAAAGCAGAAGGATGTTGTATTCGATCGGAGTCAGTTTGACCTCTTCCCCATCTACCGTAACTTTTTTTAATTCATCGTTAATAACCAGACCGCCGGCTTCATAAACGGCATCACCGGAAGGGGTGCTCGAAAGTGTGGTATAACGCCGCAGCTGTGACTTCACACGGGCAACCAGTTCCAGCGGATTAAACGGCTTGGTCACATAATCGTCCGCCCCCACGTTCAGCCCCAGAATCTTATCCGCATCTTCTGTCTTGGCAGACAGGATGATAATGGGAATGCTGCTTGTTTTACGTGCCTGGAATGTCGCACGGATTCCATCCAGTTTCGGCATCATCACGTCGATCACCATCAGATCAATTTTCTTTGTGCGAAGCATATCCAGAGCCTGTTCCCCATCATATGCTTTTACTACCTGGTATCCTTCCTGAATCAGGTAAATCTCAATTGCGTCTACAATTTCCTTGTCATCATCACACACCAGAATCGTCATGCGGATGTCCTCCTATCAGGTTCTTGATCTTGTTCTGAAAGCCGGCGGATTTTTCTTTTTCTTCTGCTGCTTCCTGTTCTTCCTGTTCATCTTTCCACTTAAAATAATCAGCATCCAGATTCACACGCAGTTGTTCTTCCAGCTGCTTTAACTCTTCATCGTCATCTTCTACCGTAACCGGTGCCGGAATCTCCGGCTTCGGCGACAGCTTCTTTGGTTTTTCCACCGGCTTTTCCACTGGCTTTTCTACTGGTTCTTCCGCAAGGTCTTCTACCGGTTCTTCCGGTACGGAAAGTCCCAGCTTATCCAGATATTCCTGGTTAATCTTAATATCGGTCTGCCGGTTTGCGTAAATTGCTTTTTCTTCCCGCTTCTCCTGCTCGTACTCCGGTCTTCCTTCCATCTTTTCCTTCTCAATCTCGCGGTTCCGTTCCTCGATGATCTTTAAGTACTTTTCGGTATCAACCAGATCCTGCAGCTGTCCTTTGAGTTCGGATTTGTTGGTTCTTAATTCCTGTTCTTCTTTTTCCATCTGTTCTTTAATTTCCTGATAGATGGCACCGACCTTTTTGTCCGCCTCCTGCATAATATCCTGCATACGGTTTAACGTTTCATCCATATACATGACAGATGCCGCATAAATGTCCTCTGCCTTACGGCTTGCATCCCAGATGATCTGATCTCCCTTTTTATGGAAATCGCGCTCTGCCTTGTCACGGCTTCGAATGGTCAGCTCGTATTCATCCATAATCTGATAAATACAGGTATTTAATTCTGCCAGCAGATCAATCACCTGCTGCTTATCTATGATAACTTTACTCGGCTCTTTCGGATACGGCTCACTCTTCGACAGCAAAACGTGAAGACTGCGCAGTACCTTTTCCGTATTGTCCTGTGCTCCCATGTGTCCTGATTCCTTCCATAATAGATAATTCCGTACTTTCTATTATAATCAATCCCCCTATAATACGCAATATTTTAGATTCTTAGGTTTTTCTAAATTTTATTACACAAAACTTTATTTTTTACAGACACAAGGTTATAATAATTTTTTGAAAATGAACCTGTTTAATAAAGGATATATACTATGAATATCGTCAAAACTTACGGAAATTATATTAAAAAATATGCCGGCACCCACCCGGCAGTTTCCCACAAAATGATTGACATCGGATTACATCTCGAACAGTTCCGGACTGAACATTTTGCAGAAAAAACAATGCCGAAAGCATATCAGAAGCTGAATACGCTCGGCGTAAAAAATACGCTTCATGCGCTGGAATACCCGGAATCCACGGTCTGGTGCAATCTGTTTGCACCCGTGGAAATTTTCCAGTGCTTCGGACTCAGTGCGCTTTCCATGGAATGTCTTTCCTCGTTTCTCTCAGGATTTACGTGTGAAGACTATTTTATCGACCGCGCAGAAAGCCGTGGAATTGCCTCCACGCTCTGTTCCTATCACAAAGATTTTATCGGTGCCGTAGACTCCGGAATTATTTCACCTGCCAGACTCGGTGTGACAACTTCCATGATTTGTGACGGCAATATTAACACATTCCGCTATGTCAGCCGGCACACGGATCTTGACACTTATGTGATCGATGTGCCGGACAGCTGTTCTCCGGAAGCCGTGGAATATGTGACCATGCAGCTGAAAGAACTGATTCAGAAACTGGAAGCACTGACCGGAAAACGTCTATCCATGGATGACCTGTCGGAAACACTTGCCCGCGAAAACCAGTCGAAAGCTTATTACAAAGAGTTTTTAAAACTGCAGGCAGAGCGCTATTATCCATCGACACTGACTCTGCAGATGTACATGCTTTTTGCCACCCACTTAAACATCGGAACACCGGAAACCCTTGATCTGTTCCGCAGTTTTGCCGAGGATATCAAACAATATCCGAAATATGACGGCACCCGGATTGTGTGGGTACATCTGCTTCCTTTTTATCAGGAAACACTCAAACACTATTTTAACCTGAACAGAGATTACCAGATCCAGTGTACCGAAATGAACCTGGATTACATGGACGAACTGGATACCACCCACCCACTGGAAGCACTTGCCACTAAAATGCTAAACAATCTCTATAACGGTCCATACGAAAAAAAAGCAAATATGGTCGTAAAACTGGCAAAAGAAATGCATGCCGATGGCGTAATTAACTTCTGCCACTGGGGCTGTAAGCAATCTGCCGGCGGAGTATTCCAGCTTCGCGAAACACTCAAGGCCGCGGATATTCCACTGCTCGTTCTGGATGGCGATGCCATGGACCGCCGGAACAGCCATGACGGACAGATCAAAACCCGTCTGGAAGCTTTTCTGGAAATTCTGGATAAAGAGAGGAATTCATCATGTTAGGTTATGTATGTAAATATACCCCCATGGAATTATTTGAAGCCATGGACACGGAAATCACACGTCTGGAACCATCCGTTACGGATTTTAACCACGCGGACACCCTGATGCACGCAAACATCTGTTCCTATACCAAGGCCGTGCTGGAAGATGTGATGGAACATGACTATGAGGGTGTCATTCTGACTACCTGCTGCGACAGCATCCGGCGTCTGTATGACACTTTAAAAAGCCAGTTCCCGGATAAATTTTTCTTTTTGCTGGATATTCCCCGCAAATTTAATGATTTTGCAGTAGCACTCTATGAGCGCCAGTTAAAACAAATGCTCACGGAGTACGAGGCTTTCTCCGGAAAAACACTGGATCTGAAACGTTTTGTTTCCATGATGCAGAACAAAGCGGCTCTGAAAAAACAGGAAAACACCCGCATGTCTGCCAGCGCAGTGTCCGAAAAAGGAAACGGACAGAAACTCAATATTGGTATCATGGGTGCCCGATGCAACAATGAAATCCGTCAGCTGCTTGTCGACCGCGGTGCCAATCTGCTGTTTGATTTAACATGCACCGGACTTGCACGTGATTTTTCCATTACAGAGGATCAGGTCCTGCATTCCTATGCTGCCGCGCTGCTAAACCAGATTCCATGCATGCGCATGTTAAAAGCAGCGAACCGTGAACATTTTCTTGACGGTTTTACCGACCGCCTGGATGGAATTATATATCATACCGTCAAATTCTGTGACTCTTATTCTTACGAGTATGCGGATTTCCGCCAGCGGCTGGATCTGCCGATTCTGCTGGTAGAAACCGATTCCACCAGACAATGTGCCGGACAGGTCCGGACCCGTGTGGAAGCCTTTATGGAAGAATTGAAAGTGAAAAAAGGATTGTCCCTGACCGGGGAAAAACAAATGATAAAAAGAAAGGGTGATACTGTGTATACATTAGGAATTGACAGCGGCTCTACCTCTACAAACGCCGTAATCTTAGACGAAAACAGACAGATCAAAGCATTTTCAGTTGTCCGCACCGGAGCCAAATCTTCCCAGAGTGCAGATGCCGCACTGGCAGACGTTCTGAAAAAGGCCGGACTTGACCGGGAAGATATTTCCCTGATTGTATCCACGGGTTATGGTCGTGTCAGCATTCCATTTGCGGACAAAAATGTAACTGAAATCAGCTGCCACGGAAAAGGTGCGCATCTTCTCTTCCCGGACGTTCACACGATCCTCGATATCGGCGGTCAGGATAGCAAAGCCATCCGGCTGAATGACAATGGAGAAGTTGCCGATTTTGTCATGAATGATAAATGTGCCGCCGGAACCGGCCGCTTTCTGGAAATGATGGCGCGCTCCCTGGAAATCAGTATCGACGAACTTGGCCCGGTATCCCTGCAGTCCAAAGAAAATATTGAAATCAGCAGCATGTGCAGTGTTTTTGCTGAATCGGAAGTTATCTCCCTGATCGCACAGAACAAAGAGATTGCCGATATTGCACATGGAATTCACAAGGCAATTGCCGGGAAAGCAATGTCCCTCCTGAAACGTGTCGGTCTGAATCCGGGATATATGATGACTGGCGGTGTTGCCAAGAATCCGGGTGTCGTCGCCGTGCTGGAGGAGCAGCTTGGAGAAAAACTACATATCTATGAGGAACCAGAGATTGTCGGTGCACTGGGTGCGGCATTGTATGGGCTTGAGGAGATCCTATAAACCAGAAAATAATTTTACAACAACAATCGTGATACGATTTATTTTCCAATCGTATCGCAATTGTTGTTTTTCTGTTACTGTTATAACTCATTTGACTTCTGTCCGAAAATACGATATTCTGTTTTTACTGGGTTTATAAAATTATATACCACAATTACTTATGCGATACATCGCCATTGTACCGCAATCACCACTCATAGAGAGCATTTCGCTCATAAATTTCCATTAGAACCACAATTTCATAGAACTGGTCATAACAGCTCTGTTTTTTATACTTTCTATATTGTAAAAGCAGATGCTTATGATATATACTAAAGGAAAGGTAGGACGCTACATGGGGAACACTGACATTTTGACAACTTCGTTGCCAGATGCCGACACAGAAAACACAACAGAACACAGCACGATTTTCGACGATGTATTCCGAACCATTGCGCAAAAAATGCCGCAGCTTCTCATTCCGCTGATCAATGAAGTTTTCCACACTTCTTACAGCGAGGAGGAACAGTTTGAACAATTGCGAAACGAACATTACGAAAAGTACGGAACCGTGATCACGGACTCCATTATCCGGATTGGTGGACATATATACCATCTGGAATGCCAGTCCTCTAAGGACAGGACAATGGTTATCCGGATGTTCGAGTACGACATTTCGATTGCACTTGAACATGCTTCTTTGGGGGAACATGCAATTTGGGAGATTGCGTTTCCTCAATCGTGCGTGCTTTATATCCGCAATCACCGTTCGCTTCCAGATTATCATGAGGCAATCGTAACGTTTGCAGATGGTCAGAAAGTACGTTACCGCGTTCCGGTTTTGCAGGCGAAAAGATACACGGTGGATCGGATTTTTGAAAAACGGCTGCTGATTCTGCTTCCATATCATATCTTACGATATGAGCATTTTTTGAAGCATAACGGAACGGATTCGAAGAATGTGCAGCATCTGCTGGACGATTTCCGGGAGATTAACCGAAAGCTGGAGGAAACATCTGAGAAGGAACAAAAGTCACATCTTTATATGGATATGATTGTTTTAATCGAGGAGATTGCGGATTATATTATTCCAGAGGATAATGAGATCAGGAAAGGATTGGGTGAGATTATGGGTGGTAAGATTTTGAAATTACGCTCTGAAGAGTTGTTGGAGCTTGGAGAAGCTCGAGGGGAAGCCAGAGGGGAAGCTCGAGGGGAAGCCAGAGGCAGGCTTACCGGACTACATGAAGCCAAAATTGATGCGATTCAAAATATGATTGATCTTGGTCTGACCAAAGAACAGATTTTAAGAAAATATTCTCCTGATGAATATGAAGAGGCAATAAATTCTATGCCTGAAAAAGTATAAAATAGATTATAAAAAAATGATCAGAGTCTTATTATAAGTCTTCTGATCATTCTTCTTTCAAATCCAGATCCGAAAATCGGCTCTGCCTATCTGTCTCCTAAAAATTAACTCAAGAAAGTCCTCTTTTTACAAGTTCTCTCTTATGACATTCATTATATAATAGCCTAGCTTTTCTCTCCGAAATAGGGGGAACAGAAAACGAATTCCATTTATCTTTCTCTTTTGCTGGTGCTTTTGTTAAATCAGCCACACTGAATACTCCAGAATATTTTTTTTGCATATCAAATCTCCTTGTCATATTCTTAGTTCTATATTCTACGCTATTTTCAGAAAAATGCAAGAGCTTTCTTTACAAATCTATCCATTTGTCTACATTTTCCTCATATTGGCATGTTGCTTCTATCACATAGTCATAGAGCTCTTCGTATGTATTTTGTCCACACGTTGTTTCACTTAACAACATATATGTTCTTTGAATTTTTTCAATAATTTCTTGATTTTCTTTTTCAGTGAATTTCATAGTCATTTTTTCTAAACAAAGTTTTGAATACTGAATTAGATCACTTTGAATTTCTTTATACGAAAAAAGGCGCTCTTCAACAGACGATGCATAGATAAATTCCAAGCCGCTTCGGTGTATCTCACCCTGATATTGCATACATTGAGACATTACGTATTCCCGAATTGACTGTATTTTATTTGTACACTCATCTTCAATTTTCACTTCCTCAGAAACTTCAAATGCCCGTTGAAATTCAGGAAAAGAAAACTCAAGAATTGCATACGCAGAAACATCCGAATAAATTTCTTTATATGCAGAAATTAAAATTTCGATTGCCCTTTCAATATTATTTTCAAATACCTCCTGTATTCGGTTTTGCATAACAAGATCATTTACTTCCGAGTAAATGTCATATACTTCACCACCAATTTTATCCATCTCATCAATCCACTCTTCTGGTCTACCAAAGATCTGTATAAATAACGGATCATCGTGATTAGCATTTACAACTTTCCAAACGGCTGAAATCAGAATTTTACTTAATTCTGAAGCATACCCTTTTTTACTTAAATCCACTTCTTCTACAAAAAAGGAATATATATTATTGTTGACGCGTTCCTTATACTTTAAGAATAACTGTTTAATTTCATCCGTCTCATTTATAAGTAAATCATCCATATGATAAAATAGGGTATCCGTTATCAGAAACGCAACTTCCTCTGTAAGCATTTTTTTCCGTCTTTCGCGAAATCGACACTCTTCACCTACATAATGACTAACCTCATGTATCATAATTATAAATAAATACGGTTGAAACAACATCCGTTGTCCAAATCTAACCATTATCGTATGAACAGTATCATTTTTTTTATCTCCTTTTAATAAAATTTCACGCGTAAGAGGTTTTGATTCCAGTTTCGGGACAAGTAAAACATCATACTTATGTCCATTTTCCTTGTACAAGTCTATTATATCATATGCCAGGCTCTGATAATACAAAGTCATCTTAGGTGAAAGCCAGAATGATGTACCACTATATCCAGGAACCATCAAAAACATTTGATCAGTGTGTATTGTTTCCTCTACTATCGAATTTATACTCTCTACAAGTTCAATTACTTCTTGTTGTTCTTCCTCAAATTGTGCCAAACAATCCCAATCTTTTTTCGTTAAGCAGATTTCCTTCAACCGGAAAAACTGTTTCAAAAAATTTTCCAATGCTGGAACAATTAAATAATAAATATCCCGCGACATGGAAAATAATTCAAACTGAGACAATGTATTGAGCATCATAATGAGATTTTGAAAGCAGAACCTTTCTTTTTCATTTTCTGCTGTTTTCAAATAGTTTTTTGCCTTTCTTAAGTCTTCTTGTAAAATTTTTTTATTTGACATTGTACCTGTTTTTTTAGGAATTGCTATCAATTCTTGCCTCGATTCATCTCCCATAAAAAAATCATAAGAATAATCGCTTTCAATATTGTAGAGGAATCTTCCAAAAGCTTTGTTTTCGTGTGTCAAAAATCCTTCTGGAAGAAGTAAAAATAATATAAATTTGATAGGGATATTATTATATTCAATACACATACTATGATGCCCATGAATCCAATAAAGTTCCCCTTTATCAAAAATTTGCTGATAATATTTTTGATTTTGTATATTCAGATTATTTTGATTTTTTGCTAATATTAACTCTAGGTTTTTTCGATCTTTTATTGATATCTTCAAGCGAAACCGACTTATTATTTCATTAATGTTGCAATCCCTTCCCCCCCACTTTGATAGTATTTTTCTTTTACTGTGACATTCATCTAGATAAGGCTGTGAAACTCCCGTAACCGTATGGATATATATAATCTCCTTTTCTGATTCGATATTTCGTAACAACTCTTCTATTTTCAACAAACTGTTAGATCCCATTAAAATAATCAGATCAGAGTTATCAAATGTTCCCATGCATTCACAGGTAATTTCCGCATTATTGTATCTAAAAATGCCATTGTATTTTTTTACTATTTTTTTGTAATTTTTTGGGTTGTCCAACTTGGTCATTGCTATTCCATAATAAGCAACATTATTGTATGGATGCAATAACTTATCGGGAATTTGAGACTTTTCATATGAAAACAGCCCTATAATTTGCACCCCGTATATTCCTTCCACAGTTTCTATACATTTCCGGCTTCCCTCATAAATCTGCTCAAGCAACCTTTCAGGTATTGGTTCTGCTAATGCTAAATCATCCATTGTCCGAATCGCAAAACCATCAAAATACCCCCAACTGCTGAAAACTTGTTTCGGAAGTCCACAATCATAATAATCTCTGTAATGTTGCTTATATAATATGAGCCAACAAACTTTCGAATCGAACACTTGCTTTTTCCTCCATTTGAACAATTGAAATGTTGTAAATTATGCTTATCTGTCTTATTTTTTTCCCTAAATACACAATGAGGAATTTGCTATCATATGCGACATCACTTTCCTTTACTTGTCTGATATTTGCCTCAACAAGTTTTTCCAGTCGAATATAATAATTTTCCCGCCACTCATTTTCAGGAAATGTCATACAATAAAAATTTGCTGCCAGTGCCCATTGCTGTATTTGCATCTTCATATCTACACGTTCAAATAATTCGTTCAAAAATTTACGTTCATATCTGCGATTATTTTTTACCAGATAAATTGTCAGTGCCTTTTTTATATCAACATCCTCGTTTTTAAAAATCACCTTTACAAGCATATTCCATCTTTTCTGAAGTTTTTCATCATCAAATAATATTGTCTCAAATAGCATTAGGTATATTCGTATCTTATTTGCTTCTTCAATTTCATCATTATAATGTAATTGGGAGCTTTTATCAGAAACCTGCTTTAACAATTTTTCTACTGCATCTATGACAACACATTCTTCTTCTGGTTGAAATTCAAAAGTTTTTAGAATATCATACAACAGCATTTGACCCCAGTTACTTTTTATTTGTAGATTTTTAGAATCATATAAATATATCATTTTCTTTTTCAACTGTTTATGAACAGTTTTTTTAACAGCTGATAATTGTATAATTCTGTTAATCATCCAAATGAGCATAACTGCTATCATTGCCTGCACCATTGTTAATCCAACTAAAACATCTGCATTTTTCTTCCATACACAAATAATTACCTCAAAAATCGGAAGACACAAGGCTGCTTTTAAAAAATTAATTGTTTTCATATGAACCTTAAAAACTTTTTCGTAAGAGATCCCACATATTTTTTTCTCTCGGTTGTTCCAAAAAAATAATAGCAATGAAGTAGAAAAGGTCCAAACAACCATATAAATTGATATTAACATTCCAATAACTTCATTATCCATATTGTGCTCATATATAATTTTATCTGAATACACCAAAAGGGACTCCGAAGAATCCCTTTTGATTTATAATGATCATATTTACTTTTACTGTAACAGAGAAAGTACACCCTGATTAGACTGATTAGCCTGTGCAAGCATAGACTGTCCAGCCT
>OHSH01000470.1_pt1 | contig 19556 bp, 15 predicted proteins | sample 1578611 | NCBI WGS metagenome assembly OHSH01 (sample SAMEA3879576, study PRJEB24766) | human gut metagenome | biome: human-associated habitat; feature: feces | place: USA | collected 1985/1987 | reverse complement strand
AGGACAGCATTTTGATCCGGGAGAGTGATACACATATGAGTGGAATTATTATTTGTAAGACAAAGACAGCGGATAATCCGTACACATTCCTCAATACGAAGATAACCATATATTCATATGAGGAGCTGTGCTACTACATATTCAACAATATGGTGCTCATAGGTAAAGACGACCTTGCGGACAGACTCAGCAACTGGCTGAGAACGGCCATAGACATGGAGGATCTTGCAGACAAGATAGACGCGCTCAATGCCAAGAATGCGTATATCCAGGATATCATGGTGGAGATACTTACATTTGGTGAGTTCTACAGCAAGGATGAAGTGAAGGAATTCATGGACGAGTGCAAGAGGATCAGGACTCTCAAGCCGTATGAGCTGGACAAGAAGAGAGCTGACAGCTACATGATGTACAAGCATTACATCAAGGCTGACGCCATATACGATGACATCATAGAGTACAAGGAGTCACATGGTGAGTACGATGAGTTCCTTGGAAATATATATCACAACAAAGGCGTTGCGCTGGCGGGCAATCTTCAGCTTGAGGAGGCAAAGGATGCTTTCATCAGAGCATTTGCGCTGAATAAGAACAATGAGTCATTGATAGAATACTTCTGTGTAATGGCGGTGACGGTGGACACGGCGACACTCCAGAGGGAGATAAGAAAGCGCGGTATGCCGGCCGGATTCCTGGACGATCTGATGAACGAGATCGCTGATTCAAAGGAGGATGTACATGAGATGTCCATATACAACAAAGTCCAGAAGGCTGTGTACAACAGAATGCACGGCGACATAGAGGACTATGACAGGCGTATGAATTCCATCCTGAGTGCACTCAAGGATCAGTTCAGAAACCAGATAGGATGACTTTGTGCTTGACGTACAGCCAGCCTATGTTGTACTATCACAATGAATAAAGAAGATATATGCAAATGCTGTGACGAAGAGGAGTAGCATGTGGAGTCAGACAGAGAGAATGGTTCGTGGGCTGTGAGACCGTTCCTGACAGAGACTTGTGAAGGTAGCTTCTGAGCTGCATGGCTGAAAGATCATGATAAGGATAGGCCATGCCGGGGCGTTCCCGTTATAGGATAAGATGAGATACAAAACAAGGTGGTAACGCGAATATTTACTCGCCCTTCTGACAGAATGTCCGGAGAGCGGGTTTTTTTGTGAAAAATTTTGTAAAAGTATATATCAACATGTAAGAGATCAGGAAGAATAGAAAGGAAGAATGAGATGAAAGAGTTAGAGAAGACATATGATCCTTCCCAGATAGAGGACAGACTCTACAGAAAGTGGGAGGAGAAGAAGTATTTCCACGCAGAGGTTGACAGGAGCAAGAAGCCATTTACGATCGTAATGCCACCTCCAAATGTAACAGGACAGCTCCACATGGGACATGCCTTGGACAATACAATGCAGGATATACTTATCAGATTCAAGAGAATGCAGGGCTACTCAGCACTGTGGCAGCCTGGTACAGACCACGCAGCCATCGCAACCGAGGTTAAGGTTACAGAGAAGCTGAAGGAGCAGGGAATAGATAAGAAAGAGATCGGCCGTGAGGAGTTCTTAAAGCATGCATGGGCATGGAAGGAAGAGTACGGCAACCGTATCGTGAGCCAGCTCAAGAAGATGGGTTCATCCGCTGACTGGGACAGAGAGAGATTCACCATGGACGAGGGATGTTCCAAGGCAGTCAAGGAAGTATTTGTAAGACTGTACGAGAAGGGCTACATCTACAAGGGCTCAAGGATCATCAACTGGTGTCCTGTATGTAAGACTTCCATATCAGATGCTGAGGTTATACATGAGGAGCAGGACGGATTCTTCTGGCATATCAACTATCCTGTAGTTGGAGAGCCTGGAAGATTTGTGGAGATAGCAACCACAAGACCGGAGACACTTCTCGGAGATACAGCCGTTGCAGTAAATCCTGACGATGAGAGATACACAGATATAGTAGGAAAGATGCTGGAGCTGCCACTTACAGACAGACAGATCCCGGTTATCGCAGATCCATATGTTGACAAGGAGTTTGGAACAGGATGTGTAAAGATCACACCTGCACATGACCCTAACGACTTCGAGGTTGGAAAGCGTCACAATCTTGAGGAGATAAATATACTGAACGATGATGCAACCATAAATGAGCTCGGAGGCAAGTATGCAGGCATGGACCGCTACGAGGCAAGAAAGCAGATGGTGGCAGACCTTGACGCACTGGGACTTCTCGTAAAGGTAGTTCCACACAGCCACAACGTAGGAACACATGACAGATGTAAGACAACTGTAGAGCCTATGATCAAGCCTCAGTGGTTCGTCCGCATGAAGGAGATGGGACAGGCAGCACTTGACATCATCAAGACCGATGAGCTCTCATTTGTGCCTGAGCAGTTCGACAAGACATACATCCACTGGCTTGAGAATATCCGTGACTGGTGTATATCAAGACAGCTTTGGTGGGGACACAGAATCCCTGCATGGTACTGTGACGAGTGCGGCGAGACCATCGTCAGCCGTGAGACACCTACAGTATGTCCAAAGTGCGGATGCACACATCTCACACAGGATGAGGATACGCTCGATACATGGTTCTCATCTGCACTGTGGCCATTTTCAACACTTGGCTGGCCGGATAAGACACCTGAGTATGAATACTTCTATCCTACAAGCGTGCTTGTAACCGGATACGACATCATATTCTTCTGGGTAATCCGTATGGTATTCTCAGCACTTGAGCAGACAGGCAAGAGCCCGTTCAAGCATGTGCTGATCCACGGACTTGTAAGAGACGACCAGGGACGTAAGATGAGTAAGTCACTTGGAAATGGTATTGACCCGCTTGAGGTTATAGATAAGTACGGTGCAGACGCCCTTCGTCTGACACTTATAACAGGAAATGCTCCTGGAAACGACATGCGTTTCTACTGGGAGAGAGTTGAGAATTCCAGAAACTTTGCAAATAAGATCTGGAACGCAACACGTTTCATCATGATGAACATGGAGAAGGCAGATTTCACAAATGTGAAGCTGTCAGACCTGACAATAGCTGACCGCTGGATCCTGTCCAAGGTCAACACACTTGCAAAAGAGATGACAGACAACATGGAGAAGTTCGAGCTTGGTATCGCTGTATCCAAGGTATACGACTTCATCTGGGAGGAGTTCTGTGACTGGTATATCGAGATGGTTAAGCCTCGTCTCTACAACGATGAGGATGAGACAAAGGCAGCAGCACTCTGGACACTTAAGACAGTTCTGATCCAGGCACTTAAGCTTCTTCATCCATACATGCCATTCATCACAGAGGAGATCTTCTGCAACATTCAGGACGAGGAGGAGTCGATCATGATCTCCAAGTGGCCTGAGTACACAGACGAGTGGAACTTTGAGGCTGACGAGGCCGCTGTTGACACTATCAAGGCAGCAGTCCGTGCCATCAGAAACCTTCGTACAGGAATGAACGTACCACCTAGCAGAAAGGCAAAGGTATATGTCGTATCTGCAAAGGAGGACGTGAGACATATATTTGAGTCATCAAAGAGCTTCTTTGCCACACTGGGTTATGCCAGCGAGGTACACGTTCAGGAGGACAAGACAGGAATCGATGAGAATGCAGTATCAACACTGATCCACGATGCCGCTGTATACATTCCTCTTGAGGAGCTTGTGGATATCGACAAGGAGATCGAGCGACTTGAGAAGGAGGCTGCTAAGCTTGCCGGAGAGATCAAGCGTGCATCAGGAATGCTTGCAAATCCAAAGTTCGTTGACAAGGCCCCAGCCGCAAAGGTTGAGGAGGAGAAGGCAAAGCTTGCCAAGTACACTGAGATGTCTGAGCAGGTTGCCGAGCGTCTTGCACAGCTTAAGAAGTAATTATAAGGTCCCGACAGACGGAATTGGCTTTTCGCCTGCCGGGATCTTCGTTTTTATTGTGTCGATGAGACATTTCCTTCATATCATATAACAGAAGAGGTTTTTCTGTCGGTATGAAGGAGGTGGAGAAATGGGATTCACAAGTATTCCCATACGCAACATCATACGTGAAGCTGTTGCAAGGGGCGGCATAATAGTGGATGTCAGGGATCGCGATGAATTTCTGGAGGGACACATCCCCATGGCGGTAAATATTCCATTTGAGTTGATAGAAGCGGGGGAGTATACTCTTCCCAAAAGCAAATATCTGCTGGTATACTGTGCTCATGGGGTGAGCAGCATGAAGGCTGCGCTCATCATGAGCGAGGATGGATACAGAGTTATCAACACGGTGGGAGGCCTGGCGCAGTACAGAGGCCCGCTCACAAGACAGCGATAGAACAAATATACAACCCACAGAAAGGGCAGGAAATGAGTAGAGTAGAACTTATAGCTCCATGTCATTTTGGACTGGAGTCGGTACTGAAAAAAGAAATACTTGATCTTGGATACGAGATAGTCCAGGTGGAGGACGGAAGGATCACATTTGCCGGAGACGAGAGTGCGATTGCAAGGGCAAATATTTTTATAAGGACAGCCGAGCGTATCATGCTCAAATGTGGCAGCTTCAAGGCCGCCACATTTGACGAGCTGTTCGAGGGAACAAAGGCCATCGCCTGGGAGAAGTATCTGACAAGGGATGCAAAATTCTGGGTGTCCAAGGCGACATCAAACAAGAGTGCACTCTTCAGTCCATCGGATATACAGTCCATAGTCAAGAAGGCTATGGTTGAGAGATTGAAGCAGACATACAGAGTGTCATGGTTCACGGAGGATGGCGCAAGCTATCCGGTGAGAGTATTTATATTCAAGGATATAGTGACCATAGCACTTGACACGTCAGGTGTGTCACTTCACAAGAGGGGATACAGAAAGCTGGTTGGAAAGGCTCCTATATCGGAGACGCTGGCGTCCGCGCTGATCATGCTCACGCCGTGGCACAGGGACAGAGTCCTTGTAGATCCGTTCTGCGGAAGTGGAACATTTCCGATAGAGGCTGCCATGATAGGCGCACACATCGCACCGGGAATGGACAGGGAGTTCACGGCCCAGGAGTGGTCCAAGATCTGTGACAAGAAGATATGGTACAATGCGGTGGATGAGGCTCATGATCTCATAGACCACGATGTGAAGATGAACATACAGGGATATGATCTGGATGGCGATATGGTGAAGTGTGCCATGGAGAATGCCAGGGCAGCAGGAGTGGAGCAGCACATCCATTTTCAGCAGAGGGATGTGAAGGATCTGAGGAATCCGAAGAAGTATGGATTTATAATCACAAATCCACCTTACGGAGAGAGACTTGAGGAGAAGGAGGCTCTGCCTGAGCTGTACAGGACCATCGGCGAGAGCTATAGGAATCTTGATGACTGGTCAATGTTCCTCATCACATCGTATACGGATGCGGAGAAGTATATCGGCAGAAAGGCCGACAGAAACCGCAAGATATACAACGGAATGATAAAATCATATTTCTATCAGTTTATGGGACCGAAGCCGCCTAAACGAAGGAGAGAAGAAGCTTGAAGAAATTTGTATATATAATTCTGATCCTTGCCATAGGTGCTCTGGCGTATTACGGAACAAAGGAGCCGTCGGGACGTCTGGAGAAGAACGAGGAGGATCAACACGCAGTTTCCGGCATGTCTGAGAAGCTTGCGGGCGATTACAATGAAGCGGGACTCACACTGTATGTAAATGGCAGTGAGGTGGAAGAGGACGAGTACAAGCCGTATGTAAGCAATAATCTTCACCTTATGATGCCGCTGAAGATGCTCAAGGATAAGATGAAGTGCACATACATAGAGTATGTGAATGGCAGTATCGTGATCAAGAGGAATGAAGGAGTCGCCAGACTGGTGCTTGATTCCCAGGATGCAGAGCTGGACGGCAAGGACGTGAAGATCGCGGATGCGCCGATAAAGAAGGATGACGAGACATTTGTCCCTATAGAGTATATAGCGGACACGCTCGACTATACATGTGAGTACAATTATGACACAGGCCGTGTATCCCTGCAGAAGGTCGGTGAGGACAGTAAGCTGCCGGCCGCCTACGACATGAGAAAAGAGGGCAGGGTCACAGAGGTCAGAGACCAGGGAGACTCGGGAACATGCTGGGCATTTGCGTCGCTGGCTGCGCTTGAGACAACTCTTATGCCGGATGAAAAGCTGCAGTTCTCTGTGGATAACATGACCATGAACAACGGATTTGGCGTTGAACAGTTTGAGGGTGGCCAGTACAGGATGAGTATTGCATATCTTGCATCCTGGAAGGGACCGGTTCTCGAGAAGGATGATCCGTACGGGGATGACAAGACGAACTCCAAGCTTAAGGCCGTGAAGCATTTGCAGGAGGCGGAGATAATTGACGACAAGAATCTGAAGGCTGTGAAAGAGGCAGTGTACACCAAGGGCGGTGTGGAGACTGCGATATACAGCGATATGATAGATGCCGACAGCAGCTCGGAGTATTACAACGAGGAGACTCATGCGTACTATTATGATGGTTCAGAGGGAATCAACCACGATGTGGTAATAGTAGGATGGGATGACAATTACAGCAAGAACAACTTTAACAAGGCGCCGAAGAAAGATGGTGCTTTTATCTGTAAGAACAGTTGGGGAACCGAATTTGGCGAGGATGGATATTTCTATATATCCTACTATGATGCGCATATTTGCGAGACCAGTGTTGTGTACACCAGACTTGAGGGCGCAGACAACTACGATAAGATATACCAGTCGGACAAGCTGGGCTGGGTCGGAGTCCTTGGATTTGACCAGGAGGATGCCTACTTTGCAAATGTTTACACGGCAGGCAAGAGCGAGGAGCTCAAGGCTGTGTCATTCTATGCTACTGATGCAAAGACGACATATGAAGTATATGTGGCTACAAATTTTGAGGACACTGACGATCTGGCAAATAAGAAGCTTGTCGCGTCAGGCGAGATGGAGTACGCAGGATACTACACGGTCAACCTGGATGATGTGGTCAAGCTCCCGGATGAAAAGAAATTTGCGGTCATAGTACATATAACCACGCCGGGCAGCAAATACCCGATAGCCATAGAGTATGATGCGGATTCCATGACCGACAGCTTTGACATCTCCGACGGAGAAGGCTATATAAGTCTGTATGGAAATCAGTGGTACAGTGCGGAAAAAGAGAGAAAATGTAACGTCTGCCTCAAGGCATTTACGGATAAGACAGAATAAACAGGAAGTGTATGTAAGCTGTGGGAAAGGAGAACTATTATGGACAAGCTGATATTTGCAACGGGAAATGAAGGAAAGATGAAGGAGGTCCGCATGATACTTGCTGACCTCGGATTTGAGATACAGTCCATGAAGGAGGCTGGGATCGATATAGACATAGTGGAGGACGGACAGACATTTGAGGAGAATGCTCTGATCAAGGCGAGAGCCATCAGCAAGGAGAGCGGATGCCTGGTGCTTGCGGATGACTCAGGACTTGAGGTCGATTACATGGACAAGGCGCCTGGAATATACAGCGCAAGATTTCTTGGTGAGGACACATCGTACAGGATAAAGAACCAGTACATAATAGACAAGCTGGCCGGGGTTCCAGATCCTGAGAGGACAGCAAGATTCGTGTGCGCTATAGCAGCAGTGTTCCCAGATGGAAGCGAGTACACAGAGCGCGGAACCATAGAGGGAATCATAGGCTACGAGGAGCGCGGCGAGAACGGTTTCGGGTATGACCCTATATTTTACCTTCCAGAGCTGGGCAAGACCACTGCGGAGCTTGATCCTGAGGAGAAGAACAAGATCAGTCACAGGGGAAATGCACTGAGACTGATGAAGAACGTCATCAGAGCGCACAGGGAGAGTAAGTGAGAATCAGGAATAAATCAGTTAATGATCAGTGGGATCGATGGATTCTCGTTAGGAGGAATAGATGAAAGTACTGATAATAAGTGACACTCATGGCAAGAGTAGCTGCTTAAAACAGATACACGATATAGTTGGCGACGTGGACATGCTGATACATCTCGGAGATGTTGAGGGAGATGAAAAGCTGATACATGACCTGTTTGACTGTGAGATCCACATGGTGAGGGGCAACTGCGATTACAACCCGGAGCTCCCGATATATGACGAATTCAACATCGGAGACAAGAAGGCATTTATAACCCATGGACACAGGTACAGTGTGAACAGCGGAATCTCCTATCTGGAGGAACTCATAGATCTGGAGGGATATGACTTCGTGATGTATGGACATACACACCGCCGTGACCTGACGTGCTACAAGGATTCATACATTGTCAATCCGGGAAGTCTGGCTCTGCCGAGGGACAACCGGATTGGAACGTATATGCTGCTTGATTTTGACCAGCACGGAACGCCGTTTTTTGCACAGAATGAGCTGCCGAGGGTTGAGTCGAATGTGTCAAGTTTTCGAAGAAAATTTGACATGTAGCATCAGCCCTGCCGAAGGCAGCTTTAAATGGCTGATGTTCCATACCGGAGGAGAAGAAGAGGAAGAAGTTTTTTGAGGATCTGTGGGGATAGGGCAGACCGTTCCAGAAAAATAAATAAGGATTGGAAATAGAATGAAGAAACACGATATAGTTGAAGGTGTGATAGACACATATGAGTTCCCGAACAAGGGAAGTTTTCATATGGATGACAGAAAAGTTACAGTGAAGGGCGCAATAAAAGGTCAGAAAGTGAGCTGCCGTATAACCAAGCTGAAGAAGGGCAAGGCGGACGGAAGGCTCCTTGAGGTTCTTGAGAAATCTGAGCTTGAGGATGCTTCACCGGTTTGTTCGCATTTTGGTATGTGCGGTGGCTGCAGTTACCAGACGCTCAGCTACGAGAACCAGCTCAAGGTGAAGGAGGAGCTTGTCAAAGGCCTCCTTGACGGAGTGATAGACAGCGAGGTTCACCCTTATGAGTGGCAGGGGATACTTGCATCTCCTGTGACAAAGGGATACAGGAACAAGATGGAGTTCTCATTTGGCGATGAGTATAAGGATGGTCCGCTGGCACTGGGACTTCACAAGAAGAACAGCACGTACGACATCGTACAGATGGATGACTGCTATATAGTAAATGATGATCTGAACAAGATAGTGAAATATACTGTCCAGTTCTGCAAGGAGGCGGGACTCCCATATTACAAAAAGATGCAGCACGAGGGGCTTCTGCGCCATCTGGTTATCAGACGTTCGGCGACAAATGGCGATCTGCTGGTGAATCTGGTGACAACCACCCAGAATCTGGCGGCTCTCGACCTTGATGCATACGTGAAGGGGCTGCTGGAGCTGCCGCTTGAGGGAAAGATCGCGGGAATCCTCCACACGGAGAATGACTCCATGGCGGATGCGGTCATCAGTGACAGGACAAATCTGCTATACGGAACAGAGTATATATATGAGACGGTCCTCGGACTTCAGTTCAAGATATCGCCGTTCTCGTTCTTCCAGACAAATACAAAGAGTGCGGAGAGACTCTATGACAGGGCGCGTTCATATGTGGGTGACACAAAGGATGCAGTCATATTCGATCTCTACAGCGGAACCGGAACGATAGCCCAGCTTCTTGCGCCTGTTGCAAAGAAGGTCATCGGCGTGGAGATAGTTGAGGAAGCCGTGGATGCCGCCCGTGTGAATGCGGAGCTCAATGGTCTTGACAACTGCGAGTTCATTGCCGGTGATGTGCTCAGGGTAATAGATGACATAGAGGACAAACCGGATTTCATAGTGCTTGATCCACCTCGTGACGGAATCAATCCGAAGGCCCTGTTGAAGATCATCAACTATGGTGTGAAGGAGCTTGTGTATATAAGCTGCAAGCCAACATCGCTTGCAAGGGATCTGGAGACTTTGCAGGAGCATGGATATTTTGTGACCAAGGCTTGTGCCGTCGATCAGTTTCCGGGGACGGTGCATGTGGAGACGGTAGTACTGCTTTCCCACAAAAAGCCAGACGGACATATCAACGTAAAAGTTGAGTTTGGCGAAGGTGAGGGAAAAGTTCCGCTTGATAATATCGTTAAAAGAGCCGAAGAGTACAAGCCCAAGGAACGAGTGACCTACAAAATGATAAAGGAGTACATAGAAGCTAAATACGGCTTCAAAGTACATACCGCATATATCGCAGAGGTAAAGAGAGATTTAGGCTTGCCAATGTATGATGCTCCTAATGCGGTAGAAGAATTGAAACAGCCGAGGAAGCATCCGACGGCGGAGAAAGTGGAAGCAATAAAGGATGCGTTGAAATATTATAAAATGATTTAATTGCGATATAGAAAAGGGGCGGTGTATTATGTCAGAACATCCAAAAGTATTTATTTCATATAGCCATCAAAATGTAGAATATGAAAATAAAATTTTAGAATTTGCAAATCGTTTACGGTCTGAGGGAATTGATGCAAACATTGATTTGTATGAGGAGGCTCCAGCAGAGGGATGGCCACGTTGGATGGAAAATCAGATTAACAATTCTGATTTCGTTTTAGTTGCAAACAGTAAGTCATATTACGAAAAATGTTATTCGGACAATAAAGGAAAAGGTATATCTTGGGAAGTTAACATAGTATATCAGCATATTTATGATGCGTCTACAATTAACACAAAGTTTATCCCAGTTTTTTTCGAGGAGGAAGAAGAACAGTACATATTAACTCCATTAAAGTCCTTTACCTATTATAATGTTGGGAAAAAAGAAGGGTTCGAAAAACTATATTGGCGTTTAAGAGGTGTTTCTAAGACGCAAAAACCGCCTCTTGGAAATTTGAGACCTCTTCCTAAAAAAGAGCAAAAGACAATGTTTTTTTCAACTCCAATTGATTTAGATAAATGGAATGCTGCTGAATGGAGAGGTATGTTATATTTGTTTTATCCCGGAGCTGTTCCAGTATTGGGGTTATTATATCGTAATTATGCAGCTGCGAAATCTATATTTACAGATTGGAAAAAGACTGCTAAGGATAATTTTGCCGATGACTTTATAAAAGTTGATTACGTTACACCTCCATTTCCACAAGATTGTTGGGTCTATACTGATAAAGAAAGAAGTTTTGGTAAAGGTTATTTTGTTCATATCGGACCGAACATAGAGGAGTCTATTAATCGAGCAGTGTCGTCTGGAGTGCAACCAGAAGAATTACTCCTTGCGTCTTTTAGTAGGTATCAATGGATGGACGAATTGAATGGTTCAAAGAATAGAGATTTATTTCAGTATCTTACAAGAGAAGGTTCTGGATATTTATTAATGCCAATTGGAATCAAAGATGCAAAGAAACCGATTGAAGAAAGTAATCTTATTATTGATTTTAATTATGCAATACGAATGAAGAAAGTAACATTTAAAACAGGACTTGAGGTAGAGGATAATGATTTGTGTAAAGTGGTATTGCAAAAAGCAGAAGAGAAATAAGATAGCGATACCATTTTTCCTAGTGTTATAGTGAATTATTAGAAATATCAAATATTAGTTTGTTTTTTCTAAGGAGAATAGAAATTAGGAGGAAGTATGTCTCAAGTTGAGTTTTATGATGAGGTGGCTGGATTAGCCTCGTTTGTAATTGAAGGAGAAGAATATTCAGAGGATGGAGAAAGTGCAGTTGTTCCCGTTGCTGTATTAAAAAGAACAGATATAGCCAGTATCCCATATAATTTTGATATTGAAATCTGTGAATCACAATCTGATGCGGCAGTAGTAATTAAAATTCCAGCACATTTTAAGCGTATAGGTGAGAAAAATTTCATGTTTTTTGCAGATTTGTCCTTTCCCCTGCTTTCCAATATAATGAAGCTAAAGAAGTGGAGGTGTGCTTATGAGAGAGAAATTTAATCATCTGTATTTGGATAGCCACGAAAGAAAACTTTTGATACATAGCCTTGTAGAGTTAAAAAATCAACTTATTCAGCAAGACAGATATACGGATTGCATTGACGAGCTTATTTTTAAGGTCACAAATGCACCGACCAAGAGAATGAAAATTGAATATGTCTAAGGCAGATTACAAAGCCGCTTATTCTTATTGATTTTAAGAGTAGGCGGCTTTTTTGCGTTCTCTGGTACTGTTTACATAGCCACCTTGACAAAGTGGCTAAATCTATGCGAAAGGAGGACGCATCTATGTCAAATTGCAAAGTGATTGCTCTGACTAACCAGAAAGGCGGTGTCGGAAAAACAACCACAGCGGTCAATCTGGGTGTAAGTCTGGTGCAGCAGGGTAAAAAAGTCCTGCTGATTGATGCCGATGCACAGGCAAATCTCACGATGGCTCTGGGTTATAACAGACCAGACGATATTCCCATAACGCTCTCTACTGTGATGCAGAACATCATAGACGATACAACGCTTGATGATATTGAGCGTGGCATTGACGATGTGCAGGCTTCCAAAGGCGAGCAGTTCACGGTCAAACAGCTAATGAAAACCCGAAAGGCAATCAAGACGAAGCTCGAAAAACTCAACGACACCAAGCGTAAGGATACGGTTATCGACTTTGAACAGCTCGGCGTTGACAGGCTTTTCATTGATGAGAGCCATTTTTATAAGAATTTGTACCTCTACACCAAGATGCGGAATGTAGGCGGTATCGCCCAGACCGAAGCCCAGAAATCAAGCGACCTCTTTATGAAATGCCGCTATCTGGACGAAATCACGGGCAACCGTGGCACGGTTTTCGCAACGGGTACGCCTGTCAGCAATTCAATGGTTGAGCTGTACTCCGTTCAGAGGTACTTGCAGTATGACACTCTTGCACAGAACGGTTTGCAGCATTTTGACAGTTGGGCTTCTACCTTTGGAGAAACGGTTACAGCTCTGGAATTAGCACCCGAAGGCACGAATTATCGAGCCAAGACGAGGTTTGCCAAGTTCTATAACCTGCCAGAGCTGATGCAGATGTTCCGTGAGGTGGCGGATATACAGACCGCCGATATGCTAAAGCTCCCTGTGCCAACGGTCAATTACCACAATATTAAGACTAAGCCGAGTGAGATACAGACCGAAATGGTAGCTTCCCTTGCGAAGCGGGCTGAGAAAGTCAGGGCAAGGCTTGTCGAGCCGAACATCGACAATATGCTCAAGATAACCAATGACGGGCGGAAACTGGCTCTTGACCAGAGAATGATTGACCCGATGCTGCCAGATGACCCAGACAGTAAAGTCAATGCCTGCGTGGATAATGTGTACCGTATCTGGGAGGAACACGCCGATACCAAAGCGACACAGCTTGTGTTCTGCGACCTGTCCACCCCGAAAAATGACGGTACTTTCAATGTCTATGACGATATGAGGGAGAAGCTGATAGCCCGTGGTATCCCTGCGGAGCAGATACGCTTTATCCACGAAGCGACCACCGATGCACAGAAAAAAGAGTTGTTCGGCAAGGTCAGAAGCGGCGAAGTCCGTGTGCTGTTCGGCTCTACTCCTAAGATGGGAGCAGGTACGAATGTGCAGGACAGGCTTATAGCAATCCATAGATTATATTCTGGTCTATAAACTTTCACGATTTGGAAGAAACGCAGCAGATATTCTAAATTCATTGGAGTTTGTACAGTCGTATGGAATAAATCTTATTTGTATTGAGGAAGGTTGAGTTGACAAGATGATTTTGTGTAGGGTTGAGTAGATGGGTTTGATAATAATTTCTGGGCGGCTGCCGAAAGCTACCTGGATGCAAACCTTGATTCCTTGGGTATTGAACTGAAGAGAATCCATCGTGCCGGAGAAACGGAAATTTCAGATGTTAAGGTGGAACACGTGTGGGTTGAAGACAAGCCAAGCATGAACTTCGTGTAACCGATGGCAAGATTGAGGATATTCTCAATTCTGAAAAAGGCAGCCGTGTTGCCGGAGAGGCTCTTTACTATCTCAGTCTGGATTGGATTAGCAAGAACTTCAAGTACGAACAGGATCACCTGCATCCGTATGACAGATTTGACGGTAGCAAACCTGTTTCTGTAACTATGGATGTGTGGCGCAGATGGCGCGGAAACCGTAACCGTCTCCCCAATCTCCAACTTCTTGAAGGCCGCAGCAACGGAAGTAAAAATAATGTTTAATGATGCAAGAGCTGAGGGGCTGGCACTGTTTGTTAGAGAAGGATATCGAACAACAGAAGAACAACAAAAAATTATGGACGAGAAAATCAATGAATATGAAAAACAAGGATATTCTGCGAAGGAAGCAAAAAAAGAGTCGAGAAATATGTTGCAATTCCCGATACAAGCGAACACCAATTAGGACTGAGTGTTGATATTAATGCGGATACCGACAAATGTTCTTCTGAAAAAGTATATCAATGGTTAGACGAAAATGCATATAAATATGGGTTTGTAAAACGTTACCCGGAAGATAAAACGGATATAACAGGAATTAGTAATGAACCATGGCATTACCGTTATGTTGGAACGACTGTCGCTAAAATAATGAAAGAAGAAAATTTATGTTTGGAAGAATATTTAGAAAAATATAAATAAAAACAAAAGAAAATCTAACTTTTTTTATAGTAGGATTGTTATATTATTTAGAAAACAGAGGGAGGCAAATTTGCGAATGGAATACAAAACTGATTCTTTGTTAGTACATCTAGCAAGAGCAGGAGATGAAGATGCGTGTGAAAAACTGGTCAAAAAATATTACTCAAGTATATATCAATATTGTTTGCTACATATCAATGATCCCTATGAGGCAGAGGATTTGACACAAGAAGTGTTTACACGTTTCTTTTCCAATTTATATAGATATAAAGAATATGGAAAAGTTAAGAATTATCTTTATACAATTGCCGGAAATACAGTTAAAAATTATTACAAAAAGAAAAAAGATATTCCATCAGAGGAACTGCTAAAATCAGAGGACTGTAGTAAAAATCATGTAGAAGAGCTAGGAGTCCGATTAACTATTGAACAGGCAGTGAGAAAGTTACCGGAAGAAATTAGAGAAACGGCAGTTTTATATTTTTTTCAGGAATTGAAGCAAAGAGAAATTGCAGAATTACTTCATATCAAACTTTCTCTTGTAAAATATCGAATTGGAAGAGCAAAAGAACTTTTAATGAAAGAGTTGGAGGTGAAAAAAGATGAAGAATTATAAACAACAAATAAAGGAATATAAAGAGGAGATTGAAGAAAAGTATGTAAGGGCTGAAGCAGAGAACAAAACAGTAAAAGCATGTCAGAATATTTTGTCAGAGTCGGTTTTATCGAAACAATCGCATAGAACATCTTATTTTGAATTTTTGTATGAGCAGACAAAATTCATAAAAAAAAGATGGTGGATTTTACAAGGTTGTGTTCTTATGTATCTATGGATATGGTTGAGTAATTATACGTCAGACATAAAAGATATGATGAGGATTATGGGAATATCTGCCACAATATTTGTGGTTCTGATTGTCCCGGAAATTTGGAAAAACAGAAGAAATGGTGCGATTGAAATTGAGCAGGCGTCTTATTACACACTGCGTCAGATTTGTACAGCAAGAATGTTAATGTTTGGAGTAGTGGATCTGGTGATCATTATGGTGTTTTTGGCAATTACATATCAAACAACAATACTCTCGTTAAGTGATTTGGTGGTTAATTTTTTGCTTCCGGTAAATGTTTCATGTTGTATATGTTTTCGTGTATTGTACAGCAGATGGGAAAAATCAGAATATATAGCAGTGCTTTCTTGTCTGGTATGGGTTGGTTTATGGATGATGATTGTTGCAAATGATGTTATTTATCAGAAAATTGTAACTCCGGTATGGGTGGCTATGCTGATATTGACTTTTGTATATTTTATTTTTTGTGTTCAGAAGTCATTGCTATTTGATGAAAAAATTTTGGAGGATTACACGTATGAAATTAGAATTTAAAAATGTAACAAAACAATACGGAGAAGTAAATGCTGTTAATAAAGTGAATTGTGTTATGGAAAAAGGAATTTATGGACTGCTTGGAGTAAATGGAGCAGGAAAGACCACATTAATGCGTATGCTTTGTACGATTGTTCAACCATCAGAAGGACAAATATTATGGAATGGTAAAGATATATGGAAACTAGGAGGTGAATACCGAGAAGTTCTGGGATATTTACCACAGGATTTTGGATATTATCCAGATTTGACCGTATATGATTACATGATGTACATTTCTTCTATAAAAGGGTTAAAAATACCGTTTGCCAGAAAAAAAGTGAAACAATTATTAAATCAAGTAGGAATGGAAAAATTCAGTAAAAGAAAAATGAAGAATTTGTCTGGAGGAATGGTTAGACGTGTAGGAATAGCACAGGCGATGTTAAACGATCCGCAAATTCTTGTCCTGGACGAACCTACCGCTGGATTAGACCCGAATGAAAGAATACGTTTTCGTAATTTAATTAGTGAATTGTCGGAAGAACGTTTGGTGCTCTTGTCTACACATATTGTATCGGATATTGAGTACATTGCGAATAACATTATGTTAATGAAAGATGGAGAACTTTTTTATGCAGGTACTGCGGAAGATTTAGTATCTTCTATGAAAGAAAAGGTATGGCAATGTAATGTTTCGAGAAGTATGATAGACAAATATATGAATGAATATTTGGTTGGAAATATAAAAACAACAAAAACCGGAGCAGAGCTTAGAATTATTTCAATAGAAAAGCCAACAGAAGATGCTGTGGCTGTGGAAAAAAATCTGGAAGATGCATTTCTATTTTATTTTGGAGAAAAATCGGAGGAAAAACAAGATGCTTAAATTAGAATTAAAACGAATTTTTTCAAAGAAAATTAATGTATTTGCAATCGGATTGGCATTGATACTTGCTGTCATTTTTAGCGGATTTGCAGTTACAAGTAATCGCTATGTGGATGAGAATGGAAATGCTAGTACTGGAATTATGGCAACAAGAAAACTTACAGATAACAGACGAGCATGGAAAGGTACATTGACAGAAGATGAACTTGGAAAAGTTATAGAACAAAATAAAAATGCGATGACACAATCCTCAGAAGAAAATGCGATTTACGGAACGACATTACAACCGATAGATGATATTAGGGGTTTTATAATATCGGTATTAACACCGGATGCAGAATATGATGAAAGTGTTCTGAATCAAATTACAGAAGAAAATGTGCAAGAGTTCTATGACACTTATCATAAAAATATGGAAAAGATGGCAGAAGAATATGGAAAGACTTCTGTACAGAAAAAATACTTGGAAAAGAAATATAATGAAATAAAATTACCAGTAGAATACGAATCTTATAGTTCATGGGATACTATGATTATGTATGTAGAAACGTATTCTATTATTCTGGCAATCATAGTTGGTTTTATTTGTGCTGGAATATTTGCAGATGATTTTCAGACAAAAGCAGATGCAGTATTTTTCTCTACAAAGTATGGACGTACAAAAGCTGTTAAAACAAAAATACTGGCAGGAATAGCTACGACAGTTATGATTTATTGTATGGGAATTATATTACTTAGTGTGATTTGTTTTGGAATTATGGGAACCAGTGGTATGAATACACCTTATCAAATGTATCAGGCATATAGTATTTACATTATGTCATATGGACAATACTATTTGTTGACAGTTGTATGTGGATTTATAGCCAGTATGCTGGCGGCTTCAGTGTCTATGTTAGTAGCGGCTAAAATGCATACAATTAGTGTCGCTGTTTGCATTCCGTTCTTTTTATATTGCTTATTGCCATTTATAGGACGGGCACTTTCTGGGTATACAACGCTTTTCAATTTGATACCAACAATTTTGACAAATGTACAGGCAAGTGTAAAAGTCCCACTTATTTATCAGATTGGGAATTGTGTATTTCGACAAATTCCGCTTGTAATGGTAATGTATACAGTGATGGCAATAGCCTTACTGCCTTTTATTTATAAGAGTTTTCGCAGATACGGAAATAAGTAAAAATTGTATTCATACTCATGAAAAACAAAGTAAGTAAAATATTTTCTGGAAAAATCAAAGCATAATTTAAAGATTTACGGCGGGCAAGTTGCCCGCCTTAAATTGCACGTGTTAAAAGACCGGATAGAGTTTTTCGAGAGTATGAAACTTTTTCTGTAAAATAATGTTTATAAGGTTCTTCTATGATACAATAAATATCATTAGGAGGGCCTTTTATTATGGCAAGACAAAAGAAACCTGTACACAGAGTACAAATGACCGATGGAAAAAGAAATATCATTCGTCAGCTTCTCGAAGAATACGATATTGAGACTGCTGAAGATATCCAGGATGCTCTTAAAGATCTCCTTGGCGGCACCCTCAAGGAAATGATGGAGGCAGAAATGGATGACCATCTCGGATATGAGAAATCCGAGCGTTCTGACAACGACGATTATCGAAACGGCTATAAACGCAAGCAGGTAAACAGTCGGTATGGTTCTATGGAAATCGAAGTCCCACAGGATCGAAAATCGACCTTTGAACCACAGGTTGTGAAAAAGCGTCAGAAAGATATTTCTGATATTGATCAGAAGATCATTTCTATGTATGCAAAGGGAATGACCACTCGCCAGATCTCGGAAACAATCGAAGATATCTATGGTTTTGAAGCATCAGAAAGTTTCATATCTGACGTGACAGATAAAATACTTCCTCAGATTGAAGACTGGCAGAACCGTCCACTGGATGAGGTATATCCGATCCTTTACATCGATGCAATCCATTATTCTGTGCGGGATAATGGAGTCATTCGTAAACTTGCAGCTTATGTCATTCTGGGCATTAATACAGAGGGCAAAAAGGAAGTCCTGACCATTACAATCGGTGACAATGAAAGTGCGAAATACTGGCTTTCAGTCTTAAATGAACTGAAAAATCGAGGAGTTAAGGATATCCTGATCATCTGCGCCGACGGCCTTACAGGCATTAAGGAAGCGATTGCAGCAGCGTTTCCAAAAACAGAATACCAGAGATGTATTGTTCATCAGGTAAGAAATACTCTGAAATACGTTCCGGATAAGGATAGAAAAGCCTTTGCTACAGACCTAAAAACCATCTATCAGGCTGCTGACGAGCAGAAAGCTCTGGCTGCCTTAGACCGTGTAACTGAAAAATGGACTCCCAAATACCCGAATTCCATGAAGCGTTGGAAGGACAACTGGGATGCTGTTTCACCTATTTTTAAGTTCTCAACCACTGTCAGAAAGGTCATTTACACGACAAATGCGATAGAATCACTGAATTCCACCTACCGGAAGCTGAATCGCCAAAGGAGCGTATTTCCAAGCGATACCGCCCTGTTAAAAGCCCTGTATTTGGCCACTTTTGAGGCTACGAAAAAGTGGACTACCACAATCCGGGATTGGGGCCAGGTCTATGGAGAACTGAGTATTATGTACGAAGGACGCTTACCTGAATAATCAAAAGACAGCTTAAAAAGACAGGCGGGAAACCGCCTGCCCTTGACATGCCTGTAAGCAACTGTTATATATAAAACAAGGGCGATAAGCCTAATCCGTAAGCTTATTGCCCTTAATTATCATAGAAGAATCTTATTTACAGAGATTTTCTCATACACTCGCTAAACCGTTTTTGCCCAATCCGTATTTGGATTACTTCGACAAAC
>OHSH01000465.1_pt1 | contig 19821 bp, 17 predicted proteins | sample 1578611 | NCBI WGS metagenome assembly OHSH01 (sample SAMEA3879576, study PRJEB24766) | human gut metagenome | biome: human-associated habitat; feature: feces | place: USA | collected 1985/1987 | reverse complement strand
CCTCCTGCATGAAACACACGCCTCGACGACCCGGAAAAAATCTTCCGGCAATCTGTTTCGCACGCTCTTTACCGGCATCGCACTCGGAATACTCCTGACCGTAGTGTTCCGCAAAACAGGAGTATGGGCGGCCATCCGTCGCTTTTTGAAAAACCTCCTCCCGTAGCATCTCCTTCCGACGACCGGAGGCAGCCTTTATATGGGCTGCTTCCGGTCGTTCCGCTTGCGCTCTATCCGTCGAACGAAGTGAAAACCGAAAATCCTTTGACACGGATGATTATCGAAAAAGCACTCTTTCCGGCTCGAAACACGGCTACAACTCCGTTCGAGGACGATGAATCGAACTATTCATTCCATTTGTCCACTATCCTATTTGTAGAATTATTAAACAGATTCCTCCTGAATATTTGTACTTTATATCCTTTTTTTTCTATTTTGCAATCAATTTATAATTTACAAAATCATACCCATGACATCTCCAGTAAAATTTTCTACTGTTCCGCCACTCGCTTCCGACAAAGACGAAGATTATACTTTCTCGCAAACGGATAAGTGTAGCCTTTTCCTCTGCCAAGGCGGTGAACTCGACATCGTTCTGGAAGATAAAACATACCATATCCATCAAGGCGACATATACATCTCTCCGCTTCTTATGTCTATTCAGATAAAACATCGAAGCAAGGACTTGAAAGGAATTATGCTTACAGTCGATATAGACTATATCCTGACCAATAGAAAAAAAACATTCGATCCCACTTGGAGTTTTTGCATCTACGAAAATCCATGTCTGTCGTTGTCGAAAGAACAATATATGTACATAGACCAACTGATCGACGCACTGCGAAGGCGAATCGCTACAATGAGCACTGCAGCCACCAATACACAACAAAAGATCATCAACCGCGAATTGGTGACCGCGATGGGCGAGGTACTCTGCTACGAGATACTAAGTATTTATTTCGCACGCTATCCCCAGCAACCGCAGCACAAAGATCGGAAAAACCATGTACTTCAGAATTTCATGGTTTCACTCTACCAGAATCACCGCATGGAACGGGAAGTAACCTACTACGCCCAGGAACAATACCTGACACCCCGCTATTTTTCGGCGATCATCAAAGAGAAATCGGGCATCTCGGCCCTGCAGTGGATCATTCGCATGGTCATTGCCGACGCCAAACAGATGCTCCGTTCCTCAGACTTAAGTATCAAGGAGATAGCTTCCGAACTGAATTTCTCGACCCAATCCTTCTTCGGCAAATATTTCAAGCAGTATGTCGGGATTTCTCCGACCGAATACCGAAACGGGAAATTGGTCGGCCAAGGCCAACAGTCGGTTTTAGAGCGATAATTCCCGAAAGAGAATGAAACAGACGCCGTTATCTGCCGGAAAATAAAAGGCTTTTGGCTTCGGTCCCTCAAAATATTTCCCCGGATCCAATTATATCCTGCCTGTCGGTGACAAGCAGGAGTTTTTCTTTTATTGCCAAAAATCTTTCCATTGCCTTGTCAAACAGGAACAACGGACTCTCCATTTCCTCAAAAATTCTCTGAACTTATCCGTATCCCGTCTGATAATATATTTGGAATCACGCAGGAGCATCAACTCTTCTCCCGAATAATAAACCATCTTTTCATGAAGAAGGAAACAGAATTCGAACCAGCGCTTCGACAGGTAATTTCGCAAACTTTTATTGATACTCCCGCCCCTCGAAAGACGAGATACAGGATCATTCATCCGGACCTCAATACACTGAAAAACGCAGAGGACAACCTTTCGATTGTCCTCTGCGTTTCAGAGCGGAAAACGAGACTCGAACTTTCGATTCGTTATCGCTATGTATCAATATGTTGTGGCGATTCTTTCGGTTTTCGGGTCACTGATTCACAGTGATCGAGCGATCCGCCTTTGCTTCTCTATGCGCATACAAAGATAGTGAATATCTCCTAATACTCAAAACTTTCCTTTCAATTTATGTCATGGACGGCTTAAAGTTTCTGTAATTTTTCTCTAATATTTCGTTCAATTTGGTTTCGGGGTATAGCAATATTCCTCCAATAGAGGTATAAGGTATTTCCCCGTTATCGCGGTAATTCTGCAAGGCACGACGGGAGATATGCAAATATCTCATTACCTCTGCCGATGTGAAATATCGTTCCGTAAAAAGAGACGGCTTCACGGTCGTTCGAATGCGGTCGGCTGTATGTTCCGCCTGTTCGAGCATAGCAATACACGACATATAGTCCGGAGTATTCCGGTCGATCGTATCGCCAACTTGTATTTTGATGGTTTCATCGTTCATGTCCTGTTACTTGTTTTTGCCAGTCGATCCTTTTTCGAGGAGCGCTCTGATGTCTTCTGTTTTATAATAACATTTCTTCCCGATGTTCGTATAAGGAATCTTTCCTCTTTCCCGGTAATATTGCAAGGTCCGTTTGGATATGCCGAGTCACTGACATACGTCGCTGCTGTCTATCCATTCGGCCGAGGACGGCAAACACAGTTGCTTCTCCAACCGCATTATTTTATCTGCCATCCGTTCGGTGTGGGCTACCAACTCTGTCCACGCCTTCTCTTCAATCAATAAGTAATGCATACGACAAGATAATTTATTAAAATACTCGATTTTTCGGACAAGATACGTTATAGGCCGCTATTTCGTATCTTCATTCCTGTCCTTGGCCCCCGAAGGCACCCTCGGGCACTTTGAAAGATACAAAGATAGGACGGAATAACGCAGTGTATGGAAGATGGCGTATCGGTGGCTCGTGTTGGCGCAAGCCGGCCGGATAGACTTCTGGAGGAAATGTAAATCCTTAATAAGGCACGCTTCTATATGTGCCGAGGCGCTTCCCTAAATAAATCGGCTCACTCCGAAATAGCTTTGTAGTTTTCTTGACAGGTATTAAGCTTGATATCTGCTTATTTAGCTAATCGTTGAAGTGCAAAAAATTAAAAGACACGGCCAACGCATGGCTTAATCATTCCAGAAGCAACTGCCCGTCCCGGATAAATGATATAGCTGCCATAGCCAGAGTTTTGTATCATTATTTTTTGTTGCTTTACAGCAACAGCAAGGGGTACTTTCGGCCGCCCGAAATAAATCCGGCCGCCCGAAAGCGTTCCCGCAGCGATACTGCGGGAACGGTCGGATTCTCCCGAGTCGAATCCCCGATTCCGAAATTCCCGGTCTGTTGCTTCGGCCCGTTACCCGCTGACTTGTCGTTCGGCTTTGGGTTAGCGGTAGGGCTCCCCTTCCTGCCGTTCGCAAAGGTGCGTTTTATCAGGAGAGCGGGCAAGGCTATACGAGCGCATGGAGGGATGGATGCGGCCTTGCCCGCTCTCCCGATAAAACGGTTGCTGGTCGCTACCGGCAGCAAGGAGAGAATGTGCAGGTATTCTTTATCCGGTCGGCCCCGGCACCGACCGCCCTTTCCATGCGGTTGGGGCTCGGGGACAGATGGGAATTGTAACGCAGCAATACATTTAATTATATATTTATTCATCATTCATTCGGGGCTAATAGAAATATTTTGTATTCCAGATAGTCCGGAACATCGGTATTGTGATAATCACAAAGTTTTAAATTACAGGATATACACATGCTCCAATACAGAAAGGATGCCTTGTATTTTGGTGTCACGTTCCAGCACTTCGAGGTACTTTAAGGCGTTTTATAGATAGCCGAACTTTGGTAAATTCGCCATTTTGCAATACGTTTTTAATGTAAAAATTGCCATTGCCGGAAATAAAGACTATCTTTGTAAAAAAAGAAAGACATTGTATGGAAACTATAAAAAGAATACTGCAAGATAAAATAAGCAACCGTATCGCACCGGGTAAGGCCGTATTGATTTTCGGCGCTCGTCGTGTAGGAAAAACGGTGATGATGCGTCAAATCGTGGACGGTTATCCGGGACGGACAATGATGCTGAATGGCGAAGATTACGACACACTGGCCTTGTTGGAAAATCGTACTGTGGCCAACTATCGGCATGTACTGGAAGGTATCGACTTGCTCGCTATTGACGAGGCGCAGAACATTCCTCAAATCGGCAGTATTTTGAAACTGATCGTAGATGAATTACCGGGTGTAAGCGTATTGGCAAGCGGTTCATCGTCATTCGACCTGTTGAACAAGACGGGCGAGCCGTTGGTCGGCCGCAGTACGCAATTTGTACTTACGCCATTTTCGCAGCGCGAAATCGCGCAAACGGAAACGGCTCTCGAAACCCGTCAGAATCTCGAAGCTCGCTTGATTTACGGCTCCTATCCGGAGGTGGTGATGATGGATAACTATGAGCGTAAGACCGACTATCTGCGCGATATTGTCGGTGCGTATCTTTTGAAAGATATTCTGGCGATTGACGGGCTGAAAAACTCGAGCAAGATGCGCGATTTGTTGCGGCTTATCGCCTTTCAGCTGGGAAGCGAGGTCTCTTACGAGGAGTTGGGCAAACAGCTCGGTATGAGCAAAACAACAGTTGAAAAATACCTCGACTTGTTGGAGAAAGTCTTTGTCGTCTATCGTTTGGGAGCCTACTCGCGGAATCTCCGCAAGGAGGTTACAAAGGCCGGGAAATGGTATTTCTACGACAACGGTATCCGCAATGCGATTATCGGAGCATTTTCGCCTCTGGCTATTCGGCAGGATGTCGGGGCATTGTGGGAAAACTATATCATTGGGGAAAGACGCAAAGCGAATTTTAATGAAGGGCTGCATAAGGAGTTCTATTTTTGGCGTACTTACGATAAGCAAGAGATTGATCTTATCGAAGAGAATACGGATAATCTGACCGCCTTGGAGTTCAAATGGGGCAATAAGATGCCCAATGCCCCGAAAGTGTTTCAAGAAGCATATCCCCATGCTGAGTTTCATGTCGTGAATCGGGATAACTATTTGGAGTTCGTGTAATCAATAAATTACATATATGAAAACTAAATTACAACCCCAACAGATTCAATATCCGCGGTTTATTCAAAATAAACCGTGCGGCATTGATAAATTAGATGGAGGTTCGCAAGAACGGTTAGCAAAAACTATTGCTCGCCACTTTCGTCAAAATGATTCCTTGAATGACGATAACGCTTTACCTCGAATTATAGGAATTGAAGGTATTTGGGGTTCCGGCAAGTCTAATGTTGTCAAGATATTGGAAAAAGAATTATCAGACAATTATTATTTTTTTGAATATGACGCATGGGGACATCAAGAAGACTTGCAACGTCGATCTATATTGGAATTGCTGACAAGCAAACTTATTAATGATGGTATCTTATCCGGAGATACGACTATAAAAGTCAAGGGAGGAGGTGAGAAAACCGTATCATGGGCTGAAAAGTTGAAATATTTATTAGCCCGTAAGACTGAAACTGTAACCGAAAAATATCCTCTCATCAGCAATGGTATGGTCGCAGCATTTTTAGTTGCAGTTCTGACACCGATATTTACATTTATTGCATACGCAATAAAACCTACACCTTCAACATGGTGGTTCTCTTTATTATCTATTATGATAGCTGCACTGCCAGTTATTGTTGCGTCATGTATTTGGTGGCGAAAGCATCGTAAAGACCCACAAAAATATGGATGGAGTTATTTATTAGCTATTTATCAAGATAAAATCGAGAATGATGTATGCTATGAGACTTTGAGTGAGGATGAACCGACTGTTTGTGAATTCAAAGCATGGATGCAGGATATTTCTGATTTTATCAAAAAAGAAGGTCAACAAAAATTAGTTCTGGTTTTCGATAATATGGATCGTCTGCCGGCTGAAAAAGTAAAAGAATTATGGTCTTCTATTCATACGTTCTTTGCCGATAGCGGTTTTGAGAATATTTGGGCTGTTATTCCTTTCGATGAAACACATTTGGCTTGTGCATTCGGGGATGAATCCAATGAACAAACGAAACAACTGACCAGATACTTTATCAATAAAACCTTTCCTATTATCTATCGCGTTGCTCCTCCTGTAATTACAGATTATCGAAACATTGTGGATACATTTTTCGTTGACGCATTTGGAGAAAACAGTGATGCTGCTGAAACTATAAATCGGATATTCAGGTTAACTAATCCTAATGCCAATATCCGTGAAATAATTTCATTTATAAATGAGATGGTTGCACTCAAACAGGAGTGGGGAGACGCCATTTCTATGATAAATATTGCTTTATTTTGTTTGAAGAAAACAAAAATTCTTGAAAATCCGGTAGAGCAAATATTATCTGGCGATTACCTGAACGGTATCAAAGCAATAATATCTAATGATCTGCAAACTCAACGAGAAATCGCAGCTTTGGTGTATGGCGTAGATGTTGAACACGCTCGACAAATTCCATTGAAAAAATATATCGAAGGCTGCATCAATGAAGAAGAATACCATGATATAAATCAATATGCAGAGTCCAATAAGCAATTCGACATTGTGTTAGATGAAGTTACAAAGGGGATGGACAATGCGCTTATCAATAAGATTATACATTGTTTGCATAAATTAACTCGAAAGAGCGATGTTATCCTGCATATATGGCAAAGATTAGCACTATCAAAATTAAAAGAGCCTATTGAAAAACAAGTATTTTCTGTCGAATACCAAGAATTGCTATTGCATTTAGACACGGAAAGTCAAAACCATGTGATTGCTCAACTATATAAGAAAATATTTAGATTTCAGGAGTTTAATGGAGCGGATTATTTCCAAGCGTTAGATGAAATAGAGTGGTTTATTGCGCAAAATGAGTTGTCGTGTGATTTTGTATCATTGATTGATGCAAAAGAAGTTGAACCTAAAATATTTATCGACTATATTCAAGTTGCGAATAAAACAGATGTTTTCCCTCGAAATAATGCGCCTGCAAATGCTTATGAATATTATCAAATTAAAACAAATCCAGAAGCTCTTGATACCTATCTGTCCGAATTATTGCCTAACAATTTCAGACATGCCGATATTGTAAAAGCGTTAAAGGATAATTCTGCATATACATTTACAACGCTTTTACAAACAATCACGAATTGCATTATAACGAAGAATATAAACAAAGATAACGTAGGGGCTATATTTGCATCTTATCGCTTATTGGCATCTGACGAGGAGCGACCCTTGTCTGCAACATTAGATTCGAGTTTTGTAAATCAATTACATTCGGAGGTGGAGGCCGATGGCAGCAACATTCAAGAATCAGGGTATTACGATTTGGTCGCCATGCAATTGGCGCATGGTCGTGATGTTTCTTTAATAAAGGGTTGCGATGTAAAATATGTCGCTGAAATTATGGACTATTATATAGATCATGGCGATTTACTGATAAACAGTGTGGAATGGGACATACCATTATTAAATGAAACACTACAATATGCGGTAAACAATAAACTGGGAGATAAATTGTTGATTTCAGACATATTACCTCAATTTGAAAATATTAAGAACAGAATAGGTGTAACAGATGAAGCATTTATTGAACATCTGGCTGATTGGAATAATGATTTGGATCAGAACATTACTATAAACAATATAGAAGATATCATTCCCGATGCATCTTTCTATGATGTGACCACTCAGATAAGCAATGCACTTACTGAGCATATCAATAACATAGCAATTGAGGCTTTGTTTGAAATAAGCATTGATACGTTGTATGCACAAAGAACAGCCTATACATCATATTATTGGTTTGTAGCAACAAAACATTTATTGGAAAAAATCACATCTCTGCCAGATAACCTGACAGAATTTGGTAAAAAGATTCTAATAGATATTGCTTCTGGGGCTCAGAATCTTAGCTCTTTGCCTGATTGCTTTAAGAATATAATTGCAAGATTGGACAAACGAAAAATTAAATCGACAATAACAAATATAAGAAATGAATTTTGCAATGGAACAAAAACTATTAATGCAGCAAAATTCCAATTTTTCGAGCCTTGGTTTAGGTTACATGGTAATCTATCAAGTCGAGCAGGAGAAGTAGTAGATAAAATTATAAAGCCAGTAATAACTGAACCAGCTTGTAGAACCTTGGTTTTGGAGAATGATAAATTTTATATTACTTTGATAAATCAAGGAGGCGATGATTCTTTTGATCTGAAACAAATTTGTCAACAATGGATTCAGAGAGAAACAGAAGATACAAAACTCATAGAGTTTCTAAAAGGCATAGGGGTAGAATCGATGACTGAAAAATAATATTTACATAGCAAACCCGATTGCTTTTTCTTGCGGTAAGGGCAGTTGGGTTGACATTAAATGCCTTGTCTTCTTGAGACCCAGCACAACAAAATATTCAAAATAATGAAAAGCTCCGATCGTCTATGTAGCTTGCATGCGCCCAAAGAAACTATTATGGATTGCCGTACCAAAAGACGGTGTTGAATATTGGCGAGATAAATTATTTGAAAATAGAGTTGACTAAGATCTTTTATATATAAGTCAATAACACAGATTTTTATAAATTATGTTTCAAATCGTGCTCCTCGCCTTTAATAGTTTTATTCTCTATATAGATATAATTTTGTTGGAATATTTTATCTAAATAGTATAAATTCTTTTCCGGTCCCCAGAGCCTTTTGCGATTTGTAAATACTCTTTTTTCGACAAATAATAAGTATCATATCACCAACCCTTCTATCATTATAGATTTCATTCTGCCGGTGATTACAGTGAGTTCACTCATTCAGTGAATGCACGATTGCAAAGCCTGCGGTCATTCATTTGCAGACAAAGAGACTACTTGAAAATCTTCTCGGATTCCGTTTCGGGAATACGACACTCACAGGCATCCGCAGGCCGTTTCGGGTCATTGTGCCGTTATGGATTCTTTCGTAACATTGCACCGTCGGACGAACCGGTAGTTTCCCGGCATCGAAGGCCGCTCCGCACGCGGAGCGGTTTTCTCGGCAAGAGCCGAGAGCAAGGTATCTTTTCGTATGCGGAAAATGTTTCCCGCATACGAAAAGGCCCGGCGGCCTTCGGCTGTCGGGCTATGGTTCGCTCCCAAGTCGCAAACCCTTTCAACTATCATTATGGTACACAAGAAAAGCGGACGGCCTAAAGCTGCCGACCCCAAAACACACCGTTACAACTTTCTGCTGAACGATAAACAGGAAATCCGTTTCCGCAAGATGCTTGAAGAAGCCGATTGTACCGAGAACGTCTCCCGATTCATCCTTTCACGGCTCTTCGGCTGAGAGCTGAAAGTCTATAAAGTCGATACCTCGAAAGCCCAATTCATCGCCCGGCTGAACGATTTTTACTGACAATTTTCCAAGCTCGGGAACAACTATAACCAGGTCGTCCGGCAGGTAAATACCCGCTATTCCGACCGCGCTATCCTCACACAGATCGGGATTCTTATCGGCTATACGCGCCAACTGAAGGCACTCAGCTTACGTATCGAAGCGCTGGCAAAACAAATGCGTGAAGAATGGTCGCAAGAATAACTTACGGCAAAAATATCGTCGGCGTGCTGGAGTACAACAAGCTGAAAGTCGATAAAGAAACGGCCGGCGTACTGTGCTGTCACAAACTCCCGGTAGTGCCGCTGGACGGGAAGATTGACTTTCGTGCGCTCGCGGAACTGCGGTACCCAATCCTCATGAAGAATACGAAATGATATAAAGGCGCAGAAGATGACAACCGTTCGGCACTCTCGTGTAGGCCGCAAAAATACGGATGCCGGACGCTGGACAGCTACCGCCCCTCGGTCTTGGGAGAACGCTGCCTGACCGGGGAGGAGGTGTGCGGATACCTGCATATCCCCCCCCCGGAACATTGCAGACCCTGCGCGACACGAGGCAGATTCCCTATACCGTCATCAGCGGGCGGGTATTCCTCTATCCCGAAACGGGGATACGCGAAACACTCGGCAAAAATTACCGGCCTGCCGAAAGCCCGTTCTAAAACTACAGACGGGCCAGACACAATCGAACCGGGACGCCGCAGACATTTTGTCCGAGGCGTCCCGGTTTTGTGTGTATTCTGTCCGCCGTCGAATGATAATTATTTTACTTTTGCCTTGTTTTAATGATAAAATCTACATATATTTGAAATAGGATATACAACCGCATCGCGACGATACGGCGGATTATCGGAACGGATATTTTCAGTGTGTGGAATTTTAAGGTTATGACGGGCCCGGTATCATGGTGATCTGATGGATTTGCAGCGTGCAATACCACAAGATTATCAATATCGGAAGCCAACGGCGGAGAGCGCTCCGCCACATCATTAACCTTAAAATTACACTGAGATGAAAAAGTTATTCTTTATGGCAACGGCATGTGCAATGGTATTGGCGGGCTGTTCGGTAGATTCTATCGAAGAGCGGGAGTATGCCTCCCGAAACATCATGCCCAAAGACGGAACTCCCTATGAACTGGAGTTCATGCAGCAAGTCGTCTCCGAGGTGGCGGGCACCCGCGCACCGATGACCGAGCTGCAGCCCACCCACCTGTACGTCGAATTCGCCCCGGCGACCCTCGAAGAGTATGACCGGCTGCTGGCTGCGCCTCAGTTCGAGTGCCTGCCTTTCGATGTATTCGAGGTTCCGGAACTTCCGCAAGGAGCCGCTTATGCGGTACAGCCGCCGTGCGAGGGTGTCGGCAAACTCTATGCGCTGGTTCGCAGCGATATGACGCTGCCCGCCGTCGAATACGAGGTGCTCAAGAGCTATTACACGCCGTATGCGGACAATTCGGGAATCGAGGATGCGGCGCTGGCGCGACAGATAGTCGCACGGGCCGAGGAGCTGAACGAGCCTTACCGCACCCGTACCGAGGCGAATGAAGCCGTCCCCCACGGCAGCGTCCGTGTTTACGACAACATCGCCGGGCGAGAAGTCGGCGTGCAGGGCGTTCCGGTATTCGTCACCGAACAGAGCAACGGAATCTCTTTCCCGAAGACGGAAACCGTTTATACCGACATGTATGGGGGCTTCAGGACCAAAAGAACGATATGGGAAACTCTGGTCACTTTCCGCATCACGTTCGATACGGATACCTGGAGCATCAAGAACTCCAACGGCCAAACGATGGTCATCAACGGCCCGACGCAACATCCCGGTACCGTTTGGAGATGCGTGCCGATGTTCGCTCTGGGGGCCAACGATGCGTACTACGCCGTCAATATCCTGCGCGGCATCAATGCGGCGCAGATGGCCGGCTTGACGTTCGATACAAAATTGACCATAAAATATTTTGATAAAAGTAATTCCGACAACGGAAAAACGAGTGAGATAACCGGTACCGTACCTTATATCAACATCTACTGCGGCGGCAGACCCTGCCAGGAAATTATCGGCATCACCAATTACGGTATCGGACAGGCTGCCTATTACCGGGCGCATCGTACTGATTATAACAATTGCCTCACTGCTGTTAAGGATAGTTTTGCGATGTACACCCGCTGGTTCTTCACGGATTACGAATACGCCCGGCTCGATGTATTGGACAAGCTGCATACTTACGATTCGAACGGTCCCAAACCGGACGGCTGGAACATTCAGGGATGGAGCGTGAATAACGGGCATAAGACCGAAACACCGTTGTTCATCGACCTTCACGACGGATACAACCAACTGGCTCCGGGTATCATCTCGTTCAACAACTACATCCCCAACGACAACATCTACTTGTCGAGTTATGGCGATGTGCAGAATATCGCATTCGAATCGGCGACTATATCGAATGTCCGCACGAACCTGCTGCCGCTCGCAAACGATTTCGGGTTTACCAATGCGGACGTGACGACGCTTTTCCGCACTTACAACCAGTTAAGTAACTAACTTAAATACGCTGCGATTATGAAATGGCTTTATTACACAGTGCTGCTGCTCGCCTGCTGCCGTATGGCGGGATGCGGCAGCGACAAGGATTCGGTATCGGTCCTTCCTTCGGACCCTCCCGCACCGGAGGAGCCGGAGTATGTGGACCCGACAGCCGGATTCAGGGAAGTAGGACCCTGGGGAAGTATGGAGGATATGATTCCTGATGAACACCCGGACTCCGAATTTTCTCAATGTTACTACAACTATTTTTGCCTGTGCAATAAGAGCAGCCATACCCTGACCGTAGCGGTTTCTTCAAAATGGAAAAATATAGGTGAGTTTTTACGACCGGGAACAAAATATACCGATAATTTCGGACAGGAAGTTTTCGGCACTTATCGGGATGGCCCTATCGAGTCGTTCGACGATATTCGGTCAATACGTGTTATCTATGACAAGATTGTGTCTGATCCTATAGAGGCAGACTTCTTTCATACGGTATCCGAACGCTATCTGTTCCCTTCCGAGGATGATTTTGCGGGGACGATTGGCGACGAGAACGAATGGATCTTCGAAAAATTCACCGACCGTCGTTTGCGCTGGGTCTATATCTTCACCGACGAAGATTACGACCGGGCCAAAGCCATGTACGACGAACGTATGGCCAATTACGGAAGCGGTGAAAGGTAACTCCCGGATTCTCTGAACGAATAGAGCCGCAATAGCTATTGCGGCTCTATTTTTATGTCATGGCCGTAACGATTCCCAAAAAATACTGACAGCCGAAAACAAGCCCCGTATATTCATAAAACATATAGCAAACGAAAAATCATGACAGAACAGGTCGGCCCCGATTCCTACATCAAAAGAATCTTAAGAACAATTTACTTTACTGCGAATTATCTAAAAAATTACGATATATTTTGGTTTTTCAATTTTAATTGTTATTTTTATAACGCACGCACATAATTAACCGCAGAAAGGAGGTTTCATTTTTACTTAACTGTAATTATCCAACTTAAAAAATGCGATTATGAAAAAGATTCTATGCCTGTGCGCTTTATTAGCGGCAATGCTCGTCGGTTGTTCCAAAGATATGGATACGGTACCTGAAATCGCCGACGACAATACGCCGAAACCGGAATTGAAACTTATCGGAGGTTCCAATCGCGGCCGCAAAACCATTTTGGGGGAGAAACTGAATAATCCCTATTCCTTATCCAACATGAGCAGCTCTTTAACCAGTCTGTCGAGTACGCGCAGTGAGTTTGCCGGAGCTTCTATTAAGGCCAATGCTTTATATGTCAGATTTCTACCGCAGAATATGGAGGACGTGGCATATTTGGAAAATCAACGCTCCCTGACGCTGTTCGACCATCCGCTGGATTACGAACTGGAGGTTATCGGCGATTATTATCAGGACCCCGAGATTCCGGAAGGTCAAATTACCTGGCTTTATACGACTGTCGGAGTTGATTTCCAGTTTCCTGGCCACATTCGTTATGAAATCTTGGAACCTGTGTATATTCCCAATTTCATCAATGAAAAAGGCCAGCTTGTAAGCCAGCCTTATGATTCGGATTTGGAGTGTCTCGCTTTTCAACGTTGCGGCTACGGAGATATGGTTCCGGCTGCAAATCCGACACCTGCCGGACTTTTCGATACCCCAGTTAATCCGGTCGGTCGCATCAGTATATGGGACGAAAACAAACAGCAGATGGTCGGCTTACGCTATGTTCAAGTCACTACCCGATGGGGACTTAATTTTTCATCGACCTATACGGACCGAGATGGCCGTTACAGAATTCCCCGCCCGTATCAGTGCAATCCACAATATTATCTCTCTTTTGAGAATGGCCAATACAAGTTTAATGTCTATGGTAATTGGGGGCCGGTTCTGCCTGCGCAACATAATATGCGCTATCAAACCCGTTATGGCTATAGCGTTTGTTTGTTTTCGAACTCTCAGGCATGGGATTGGGGTGTGGTCAATAATGCTGCGAGTGCTTATTTTGAAGAATGTGTATCTCGAAGTTATGCAATGCCCCCGCAGCCGTTTTTACGCATCTATTGTTTGGAAAACGAATCTTACGGAAGTGCACCTATGTTGTCGGAAGTCGGGGGCGCTTATAATGTCGATATGTCTAAACTGCTTGATTGGTTGAAAGTCAAACTAAAAATCGACATCAATCTTGTTGCGAAGCTTTTACCGGACATTTTTATCGGAACCGCATCGAATAATTATGAAAGGATATTCACTACCACTGTTCACGAATTGTCCCATGCAAGTCATTTCCGGCAAGCCGGCCCCTCTTACTGGCAGCAATACATTCAGTATATTTTGAATTGCTGGAATGATGGTCTGGCTACTTATGGAGACAGACTTACTGCCAATAACGGCCGATGCGGTGTGGGTGAAATCTGGGGCCACTTTTCCGGACGATGGTTCTTTCAGTATTATCAATATGGAAGTCCGAATGAGAATTATCCAAACAGTGAAGAAATGAAATACTGGTTCAAACCGCAGATATTTTGGGAGCTTGCCTATTATGATATATTAACTCCAAGACAATTATTCAATTGTCTCACTGCCGATGTTACAACAATGGAATTATTGTTGAATAAAATGATGACCACTTATCCGGATAAGGCGAAAGCCATCGAAAAAATTTTTAGAAAGCATTATCCTTTGTCATTGATAGAACTTCCCCCGATAATCATTGACTAATGTGAAGATAAATTCATCATACCCCGACTAAATGTCGGGGTATTTTTTTACTATTTTTTATATTTGTATGCAACGAATCCGTTCGGAAATGCGTCTGTATTATAAACCCATAATCTTATAGCCTATGAAAAGGATTGTTAGTAAAATCGGAAGCATTGTAGTTCTGCTGATTATCAGCAGTATATTGATTTCTTGTGATCCTACAGAAGTTACCACACATTGGATACAAACATGGTATCTGTCAAACGGTACGCGAGAATCAATATACTGTCAATTCGATGATAGGGACAAACACGAAATACTTCCGGGAAAGCGTTATGAAGTTTATAAAACATATCTTCCTTATAATGCTGTAAAAGATTTTTCCATCTTTTTTCGGGAAAATGACTACCAGACGCTAACTATTTATTCCGAGAGCGGCGAGCCTGTTAAAATTTGGGAACGTGAAAATGCAGGAGTTTCCGGCAGGCAGTTCTGGAATGAAAAAGATTGGCAGGAGATAGATCTTAATGAGCCGGCCGATGCACAGGATGCGACATGGGTATTCAAGATAACGGCAAGCGACCTGTCCGAATAGATTGCATTACCTGACGGAGAGTTCTATTACGGATGATTATAAAGCGACAAAGGGGCTAAAAGCCCCTTTGCCCTTTCTGTATTTTCGGCGTTTTGCCGGTTATACGGCGGAATTTCCGACTTCCGCGCCGAAACGCATCATTTCCCGGCTTATTAGCTGTTCCGAAAATTTGGCATAGTGGCGGGTCATATTGACGTTCGTATGGCCCAGAATTTTGGCGATTACATCTATCGGCATGCCGTATTCAATAGCCAGCGAAGCGAATGTATGCCGTGCGCAATGAGTAGTTAGGTTTTTACCGATGTCGCATATAACGGCGATTTCCTTCAAATAGGCATTCATCTTCTGATTGCTCGGTACCGGCAACAGTTTGCCGCCCTCCAAATTCGAATCCGCATATTTGGCCAGTATCTTCAACGGATAAGGCAACAACGGAATGCGGCTCATAACCGAAGTCTTTTCACGAGGTTTGTGAATCCATTGCGTGCCGTTCTCGTCCGTAGAGATATGTTCCGCCCGCAGGTGTTCCGCATCGGTAAATGCAAGTCCCGTCTGGGCGCAGAAACACCAGACGTCGCGCACACGCTCCAGACGCTCGTTAGGCATCCGTTTGGTCATCAACAAATCCAGCTCCGCTTTAGTTAACGGTACCTTGACATTGGTCTTGTCTATCTTCATTTTGTAATACCGGAACGGATTTTTCTCGATCCATTCGTTGCGTATGGCGTACAGGATAAAGTTTTTCAGGCAGCACAGCAAATTCACGGCTCCGTTATTCTTGCAGTCATGTGCCGTTTGCATGAAGGTATTGAGACCGTCGATATACTCGTAAGAAATCATATCGAACGGCAAATCCTCTTTACCGTATTGCTGACCGATGTACTCTTTCATATAGCGCAACAGACGGTGGTATTTGTTGGCTGTAAGTTGCGTGATACGCACTCCGACCTCTTTTTGACGCTTGTCGCAATATTTGGCGAACTCCGCGAGGAACATGCGGGAATTGCCGACCTGACTGCACAGGCGCTCTTTAATGGCAAAACAGTTCGGTTGTTTGTTCTCTTTGACCAACAGATCGTAGGCTGCGAGGATATTGGCGCGGAACGAGCCGATGATTTCGTTGATCTGCAAAGATACGGAATCGCGGGCTAAAGACCTTTCGGCCTTTTGATTCCATTTTTCCGGCTCGATCTGGCACTGGGTATATATTTCTGTCGAAACGCCGCTGGTAGTGATGCGGGCGTAAATGGGGGCTTTCCCTTTTTTGTTCAGTTTGGTTTTCTTACAGAAGAAAACAACGCTGAAAGTCGTTCTGTCGGTCATGGCTGCAAAAATTTAATAAGTTAAACGATTACAGCATAGAGATATTGCAAAGCAAACAACTGCAATACTGCGAATTACGACCGAATCGTGACCTTTTTCAGACCCCAGCGGAACAGGTCACGAATAAGGTCTTGCAAACGTACTTTCAGGTGCTTTCCGATTCACCGACCGAAAAAGAAAAAGCCTTACATATCGTTGATACATAAGGCTTTTTGCTTCCTAAAACACTCCTTTTCAGAGGCTTCAAGAGCGGAAAACGAGACTCGAACTCGCGACCCCAACCTTGGCAAGGTTGTGCTCTACCAACTGAGCTATTTCCGCAAATTGCAAATAATCAGTTATTTACAAGCGTTAAAATAGCTGTTTTATACCTTAAAAATCGGTCTGTAACACACTCTGTATCACATTTTCTTGCTTGCAAATTGTTTGTAATTTGCAGATTCTTAATTTGTTAGGTAAAATTTCATTCCTTGTGCTACATAAAGCATTTAACACGTGTCATTCATAAGCAATTATGTTATTAGTTGATAGAGAATTAAGCGTATTCATTTATTGGATTTCTCTGCAACCGACCCCAACCTCGGTTCAGAAAAAAAGAGGAAATTTCTTTCCTCTCTCCTTTTAAAAATGTTGTGTTGCTTTTGTTTTATCTGCAATTTGTAATAGTTTTTCTGAAATATATTCAGGAGTAACCATTAAAAGCAATGAGGTCGCTATATCTGATTTTCGAATATCAATATCGTTTTTAGCAAGGTCGTTTTGGAATAACTTTTTGATAATATCTGTTGTTTTATTGATAAATACAGTGTTAATATTCAAGATTTGGCCTTTTTCAAAAGGAGGAGTATTATATGCAATATTAGACATACAAAGTCCGTGGACAAATTCAGACATATAGCCAGATATGAATTGAGATACACTATTTTTAATTCCTGCTTGTTGATATAATTCCAGCCATGAAAATCTATTTCCCTTTATCGTATTATTTAACTTTTTGTATTTCCAATTACGCCTTTGGATGATATTTTCCATATCAACATTACATAATGGATTATTTCTAATCTTTTTCAATAATTGATCTTTTGCCTTTAGATCACTCTGCATAGTTGTTTCAATTTGTTGGGCCAGTTGATCTATTTCAGTTTGTTCAATATAATTGAGATCAAAAGTCAAGGATGGAAATTTGCGTAGTTCCTTTATTCTATTTTCAACCCCATCTAAAACATACAAGTAATGTCTTAATTCTCTTTCTTCTATCGTTTTAGAGTTAATATGGATGAAATGTAATATAGTATAGTTATCGACAATCATTCGACTAAGTGTAACCAAAGATGAAACATCTATCCTATCTTCACATAGTAGATGAATTGACTGCCAAGAATCCAACATTTTCCTAATAGCGAATAATATGTAGCTATTCAGATCACTTATATACGGAGACTTATATATCTTTTGCAATTCATTAGAGATATAATCTAATTCGCAATAGGCAAGTTCAAATAAACCCTCATCATCTATCCCCATTTTACCCATGAGGTCTTTATATACTAATCCCATATTTCTTAATTATATCTATATAAACTGCTCTAAATATTTCTCGTTAAAACCCGTGAGTGGAAATTTGAATACGTTCTGTTTGCCCTCCTTTGTCGTATAGTCGAATATGACCGTATCACTCTTTATATGGGCTTCAAAGAGATTAAGCATACAATTGGACTTGGGAATATCTACCATGTTGGGCAATACAATGGCGAGACAACCCTCCTCTACGGCTTTTGGATTTAGCAGATAGGAGAATCCTACCATATAACGACCTCGTTTCTGAAAACAGATGGTCATATCTTTCGTAGGGTCGATGTCGAGTTCAAAGATATAGTGAAACTCTCGTGGTGTGGGGTCATCAGTTCTACGTCCTACGAATAGACAGACGCCGTAAATATTATCATAAGATACCCCTTTGGAGATATACGATATTTGAACATCGTCGATAGTCTCTGTCCCCGTTTTTCAATTAATACTTGGTGTTTTTCTTTTCATTTTAGCTAAAATTTATATTGTGATTAAATCTTTGATTATGATGTAAATATACGAAAAATTTATGAAATATGCAAGTAATATAAAAGGACAGACTTGGAAAGAATGATCTTCCCAAGTCTGCCTAAAACATAACCTATATTACATTTCCGTTATGGTCGTAAATTTGGACCACCTATCTGCACTTTGATATGTAACAGCACAACCTGCAGGAACGACTAATTTCAAGTATTTACTATTTCCGCTATCAAAATTAAAAGTTGAGTATAATATTCGTCCTTAGTGTAAGTAAGTATTGGCGGAATCTCTGTACCAAGTTTTATTGTAAATGATATTTGAGAATTCCACCTATTTCGGTAATTGAAAGCATAATTTCCAATAGTTTTTATTTGGGTACAATTAGAAGCATCAAACAATGTTAGGTTATCACAATTAGTAAAAGCCCCATATACTGTATTGCCACCATCTTTATACCCATCCTTAATAGTTATAAGTTTGGAGCCCTCTTCAAATGACACTATTTCCAATGAAGAACAATCATGAAAAGCCCCACTTCCAATAGTTGTTACACTTGCAGGAATTTCGATTTTAGTTAATGACGTACATTCTAAAAACGCACCATACGAAGTAACACGATTACCACTATCTTTTACGCAATCGCCAGTAATCGAAGTTAATCGAGAACCTTTCTCAAAAGTTACATTCACCAATCCAGTACATCTACGAAAAATTCTTTCTCCAATCGTTTCTACACTTGAGGGGATTTCAATCGCTGTCAAAAGCAGAATTCCCTATAGCTTTTAGGTTTGAATTTTTCTCAAAAGTTATAACCGTAAGAGAGTGACAATCCGCAAATGCACCATCTTCAATAAGTTCAATACTTGCAGGAATCTCAATTGCAGTCAATGAGTTAAGGTTCGCAAATACGCTTTGGGGGATGATTTTTAATTTTGCCCCTTTCTCAAATGCAATTCGCTTTAATTGAGAACAGCCACTAAAAGTTGTAGAACTAATAGTTTCTACATTTGCAGGAATCGTAACTCTCCAAAGATTGGAACAGCCGCTAAATGTATCATCAAGGACTGTCAATCCAGTAAAATGTTGCAATTCATTAAAAAATTGAATTTCTGCATTCCCCTTAAATGTAGTGCTAAGTGTTGTAACCGCGGCGGCTTCTTTATAGGATAATTCGTGGTCGCCATCCGTGTCCCAAATAGCTACACACAATTTCTTGACATTTTCATCTTCAAATTGAATGACATTCGGGTCTATTGTTTGTCCCGTTTTTGAAATTGTTATAACCGTTCCATCTGCCAGTTCAAAATAAACATTGTTCTCGTCCTGCGTGATTTTAATGCTATCTGCATCCTTGCCATCCTCTCCCGTAGCTTT
>OHSH01000462.1_pt1 | contig 20117 bp, 15 predicted proteins | sample 1578611 | NCBI WGS metagenome assembly OHSH01 (sample SAMEA3879576, study PRJEB24766) | human gut metagenome | biome: human-associated habitat; feature: feces | place: USA | collected 1985/1987 | reverse complement strand
TATCTGTGGCTTTTCCTGATTATCATTTCTGCCGCCACCTGCTTTGCCCACATTCTGCTTTCTGCTATCCGCTTTGCTTCTGTTCTGGCTCTGCTTCTTTATCGCCTGCACGCGTTTTGCTAATGCCTGTCCATAGTCACTCTGTGATTCCTCTTTTTTATCAGAAGAAGCAGACCTCTCTTTCAAAGCCTGCTTCTCCTCATATGCTTTTCTTCTGGCAAGATAATCACTGTTGTTAACTAATATAACAGGTCCATCACATCTCGGACACTGACTGCCCTCATATTCCTGACCACATTTAGTACACAGCATAATTCTTTCCTTTTAATTATCGATTTAAATTCCGTTCTTTTATTAATTAAAATCTGAACTTATCTTCAAAATACGCCTTAAGATCTGCTATCTTTATTCTTTCCTGTTGCATTGTATCTCTGTCTCTTACAGTTACAGCACCATCTTCTTCTGAATCGAAATCATATGTGATACAGAATGGAGTACCAATCTCATCCTGTCTTCTGTATCTCTTTCCAATATTACCTCTGTCATCAAACTCACAATTGTAATACTTAGAAAGTTCTGCATACACCTTTTCTGCACCTTCATTTAACTTCTTAGAAAGTGGAAGAATACCTATCTTAACTGGTGCTAATGCAGGATGGAAATGAAGAACCGTTCTTACATCTCCGCCTTCAAGCTCTTCCTCATCATAAGCTGAGCAAAGGAATGCTAATGTTACACGATCCGCACCAAGTGAAGGCTCAATAACATATGGTATATACTTCTCCTTAGCTTCATCATCAAAGTATGACATATCTTCACCAGATACTGTCTGATGCTGTGTAAGGTCATAATCTGTTCTGTCAGCGATACCCCAAAGCTCGCCCCATCCGAATGGGAAGAGGAATTCGATATCTGTTGTTCCCTTAGAGTAGAAACAGAGTTCTTCTGGTGAATGATCTCTTGCTCTCATCTCATCTTCCTTGATACCAAGTGCCTTAAGCCAGTCTATGCAGTACTGTCTCCAGTAATTGAACCATTCAAGGTCTGTTCCAGGCTTGCAGAAGAACTCTAATTCCATCTGCTCGAATTCCCTTGTTCTGAATGTAAAATTACCAGGTGTAATCTCGTTACGGAATGACTTACCGATCTGTCCAATACCAAATGGCACTTTCTTTCTTGATGTTCTCTGTACATTTTTAAAGTTAACAAATATACCCTGAGCTGTTTCTGGTCTTAAGTATACTGTATTCTTAGCATCTTCGGTTACGCCCTGAAATGTCTTGAACATAAGGTTGAACTGTCTTATATCTGTAAAGTTGTGCTTGCCACAAGTTGGGCAGCATATATTCTTCTCATCAATAAAGTTCTTCATCTGTTCCTGTGACCATGCATCAACTGAACCTTCTATCTCATAGTTATTCTCATCTGCCCAGTCTTCAATAAGCTTATCAGCTCTGAATCTTTCGTGGCAGTCTTTACAATCCATAAGAGGATCAGAGAAACCGCCAAGATGTCCTGAAGCAACCCAAGTCTGTGGATTCATAAGTATTGCACAGTCAACACCTACATTGTATGGGCTTTCCTGTACGAACTTCTGCCACCAGGCCTTCTTAACGTTATTCTTAAGCTCAACACCAAGGTTACCATAATCCCATGTATTAGCAAGTCCACCATAGATTTCTGAACCCGGATACACGAATCCTCTTGCCTTTGCTAAAGCTACTATCTTTTCCATTGTCTTTTCCATATCAATAATCCTCCTAAAGATACAGATGCCATCTATTGATAAGGTGATAATGTACTTAACACATATACACCATAATATTTCGCATCTTCACAATAATCTTTTTAATTCTATAACATTCCTTGTATAATTTCAACTGTGAATATCGTGTAATTATGACTCCCATGGACGTATTCTATAAGAAGCACCTATCTTATCGCATATTATCCGGCACTGTGCTTCTTCCTCGTGTGATATAGTTGTGTCAACCGTTGTCATAACAACATTAAGCCCATTGGCGACGCATTTCTTCGCAAAATCTATCATCTCATCAAATGTCTTATCACCGAATTTACTTCTTACAAGCTTGTTATACTCATCCTTATCAGGATTGTTAAGACTTATTGATACAGTATCTATAAGACCGGCCATTTCTTTTGTTATATCTCTTTCATTGATAAGGTTGCCTGCTCCATTAGTATTGATTCTGATTGGCTTATTATTGTAAGTCTTTTTAATAAATGCTGCTACCTCTCTTACCTTATCCCAGCTTTCTGTAGGCTCACCAAAACCACAGAATACTACTTCACCAAAATCATCAAGATTCCATTTGGCAAATTCATCTATAACTTCACTTACAAGAGGTTCTCTTTCAAGCCATAATCTGTCCGACTCGCCAATTCTATCCATAGTCTGTCTAAGACAAAATGTACAGGCAAATGGACATTTATTAGTCATATTAACATAAAGATTATTATGTACTTTATATAATATCTCCATAATTGTTCTCTCTTTCTTTTATTAAATCATCTAACATTAACATTCTTCTAATTATCTCTCATTATTATCAGACGTCTTAAATATCAAAATATTTTAATATCTTATCCATTAATCATCTTAATGTTGTAAGCAGCTCCTCAAAGCACACTCCGTCAGTAACTGGTATCTCTAATTCTATTGATTTCATTATGCATTTCTTTATGAACTGTGAAGCCTTTCTTACTGATTCGTGGAAATTAACTTTATTAACTGCATCTGCTGCAATTATCGCCGTAAATATATCACCGGTTCCAGACCTCTGTGTTCCAACCTTAGTTGTCTTAATCTCATATCCGCCACAGCCGTCCTCATAACAATAGTTAGCAATATATGTACCTCTGACAATTCCTGTTATAACTATCTTTGAAGGTCCCATATCTGATAACTGCTTAGCGATTATCTCAAGCTCTTCATTACCGTACTCTGCATTATATTCCCTGCCTGTTAATATACAGGCTTCTGTAAGATTAGGTGTAAGAATATTGGCATAACTTACAAGCTTTTTCATCTCTTCGCAGGTTTCTTTAGTATATGTAGCATACAGATTACCGTAATCACCCATAACAGGGTCAACAACAACTATATTATCAGGTGTCTTAAATATGTCAAAGAAATATCTGACTATCTCAATCTGTTTATGCGAACCTAGAAAACCTGTACATATTCCATCGAATTTAAGATTAAGCTTCTCCCACTCCTTTATATAAGCCGGCATACTTTCTGTAAAGTCTTCAAAATAAAAGCTTTCAAAACCTGTATGATTAGACAATATTGATGTTGGCAGTGGGCAACACTGCACTTTAAGAGCTGATATAATCGGAAGCTCTACAGCTATAGAACATCTTCCAAAACCTGAGTAATCATTAATAGCTGCTATCTTTTTCTGGTTATTGTGACTCATAAATCTTCCTTCCTATCCTGTATTTAACTTTAATCAGTAATGTCTTAACCAATATATTATTAAAATTAATATCTTCTTAAAACCTATATACTCTTAACCAATATCAAGCATTTCTTTGGATTTGAAATGTTTATCAAATGTGATAAATTCTATTCTATTCACCACCTTTTTAAGTTCATTTAGCACATCAGCTTTTACAACGAAGTTAAACAGCTTTGTAAGTGGTGCTGTAATAATATACTGTAATGTATACAAGGTTGAAGATTGAAGCACTATTCCGTCACCAGACGAGGCAGCACACTCCACGCAGTACATTCCATTTTCCTTATATGAATATAACTGTAACTCCTTCTCACTTCCGCAGCCTGCACAGCTAAAGAAATCCGGACACTCTCCATTAACGGCTATCAGCCGTATCTCATATATATATCTTACAAGTTCATTGGGTAATGATTTATTAACCAGTGCCTTAAATGCAACATATAAAAGATTAATCATATCTGCGGCATCAAGATTTTCCCTGCCATAATATTCTGCCAGCTCCGCAAAATAATATCCGTACAGCACACCATCAAGATCGCTTACAAGCTCTTCAAAATAATTCGTAACATTGGCTTTCTGTATTGTGTAAGAGTCCCTGCCCCTGTACACCTCGAATGTTCCAAATATAAATGGTCTTGTAACTCCTATAAGGTGGCTGTTAGGACGTCTTGCTCCTTTGGCAAATGCCGCTATCTTACCAAGCTCCCTGCTGAGTATGACAACACGTCTGTCATAATCTCCAACAGGCATACTCGACAATATAAATCCTGTGACAGAAACTACATCAGCCACCCTGCCACCTCCGGATTAATTCTGTGTCTTGTTATCTTTCTTATCATAGCCAAAATTCTTTATAAGAATGTCGCTGTCTCTCCATTCCTTCTTAACCTTCACCCAGAGTTTAAGATTAACCTTATTGCCAAGTTGCTTTTCTATCTCATACCTGGCATTAGTTCCTATCTTTTTAAGCATTTCACCACCCTTGCCGATGATAATACCCTTATGTGAATCTCTTTCACATATTATTGTTGCATCTATATCTGTAATCTTGCCTTTAGATGACTTTCTGTCTTTAAATGTATCTATAACAACAGCTATTCCGTGTGGAATTTCTTCATTGAGGGCGTGAAGTGCCTTCTCTCTTATAAGTTCTGCAACAATCTGTCTTAATGGCTGGTCTGTAACAGTATCTTCATCATAGAACATAGGTCCATAAGTAAGATACTTGAATATTGTTGTTACAAGGTCATCAACATTACTGCCATTTCTTGCTGATACTGGAATTATCTCATCAAATTCAAGCTCTTTATTGTAGCAGTCGATTACAGGAAGTATCTCCTCTTTCTTTACAGTATCAACCTTGTTGATTACTAATATCTTAGGTGCATTTACCTTTTTTAACTTCTCTATAATATGCTGCTCACCTGCTCCGATATATGTTGTTGGTTCTACTATAAAGCACACAACATCAACTTCATTAATAGTCTTCTCAGCAGCTCCTACCATATATTCACCAAGCTTATTCTTAGCCTTATGGATACCCGGCGTATCAACAAATACAATCTGTCCTCTCTCATCTGTATACACTGTCTGTATCCTGTTTCTTGTTGTCTGTGGCTTATTAGATGTTATCGCAATCTTCTGCCCTATAATATTATTCATAAGTGTAGACTTGCCAACATTAGGTCTTCCAATAAATGTTACAAATCCCGATTTCACATTGTCGTTGCCAGAAGCAGCACCGCCGCTTATTCCACTGGCTTTAAGCATTTCATCTAAATTCATCGTATTCTCCTTATATATCCAATATCATTTATCCGATAAGAGGCTTTATTTCATCAAATAAATCTGCTGCCTCATTAATCTGCTTCTGGTTACCTACTACGCATAAATAATTCTGCCCAACTGCTGATTCTATAAGTGGAGCAAGTTCTCTTATACTCTCAACTGTCGCATCAAGAACTTCTTCCCTGTCTTTTCTTAACATATCTTCTGTGCAATTGCACATATAATGTGTAAATGACCTGCTGCCAATAGCTGATGGTGTAAGAGGTGCATCTATCTCTCCAATGGTTCCTATTATGAACTTAACCATATCTCTTCTGCTGACATCAAAATTCCTTATATAATCAGCCGCACCCTCGTATATATCGTTAGTCTTTTCAAGATTAGGATCCCTGTAAGATACCATATAGAAATCACCATTTCTTGATGAACCACTCATGCAGCCGTAAGCTCCACCTTTAACCCTTACATTAATCCAGAGATAATCATAAGAGAATATAACCTTTAACACTTTAAGTGCTCCTGTATACTTATATCCGTCTTTTACGAAATTACCACATCTTGCAACATACTGAACTTGTGATGCTGATGTGTATCCAGTCTTTACATTAACCGGTATAAAGCTTCTTACTGCTGTATTATAATGTTCATCTTTGATATTACAGCTCTTGGCTGACAATGCCTTGACAAAGCAGTCATAGCCTTCATCATCTGCTGTAAGGCTTACTATAACATTATCCTTATTGAATATATATCCAACAAGCTTATTAAGCTTATCCACTATCTGTGTCTTATTCTGCTCAAATTCTTCATCAAGCTTCTTAATGAACTCATAATATTTGTAACCCCTTAATATATCTGAGTAATAAGCCGACTCTGAGAACTGTGCACAGCACTCTAACATAGCAATTGAATGACCCTGCCCCATAAGAGAAGCTTCTAGTCTTGATTTAATTCTTGCAATTATCTCCTTTAATCTCTTATAGTCATCAAATCTGGTATTATACATAATCTCTTCCATCATACCAAGAACAAATGGAACTTTCTCATATAATGCCTTACTCTTAACCTCATATACAATTGTATTCTTACTAAAATCAACCTTATCGCTATATAGAGCTGTTCCTGTTGCAAGACCACCGCAGTTAATATTAATCTCGTTAGTAAGCTCTGGATAAGTATAATTCTTAGTATCCATAAGACTTAATGTTGAGCCTAACAAGCCCATATATGGTATAAGTTCATCTGGAACACACTTAGTGTCAAATGACATATTAATATATGCAATCTTATTAGTAAATATATTATGGTGTACTATCTTAATTCCATCAACACTCTTAACATCATTATAATCCTTAGCAGGCTCTCTTTTAATGTCTGACAGCTCAAGCATTGGTATCTTTTCAAGATCTTCCTGACTTGATGGAGTATCCTGATATTCCTTTAATTCCTTTGTCTTTTTAACAAGCTCTTTTAATTCATCATTAGTTAATGTACTCTTATACTCTGCAAGCTTGTCCGCTTCTTTCTGTTCCTTTTCCTTCTCAAGCCCATACTCTGGAACAAGGCTTATAATTGACTTGTGATTGTTATCAAGAAGATACTCTTTTATAAGCTTCTCGAAATAGCCATTTCTGGCGTCTTTCTTTAACTCATCAAATGTATCTCCCGCCTCAATATGAATAAATGGCTTTGTTTCATCATATAACCAGCTATCCATCATAGTAAGATAATACATAAGTCCCTTTGGATATGGACCATAATCTGCTTCTCTGTATTTGAATTCGTAATAATTAATTCCAGCTTCTATTGTTCTTTCATTAATTCCGTCCTTAACAAGCTTTTCTAATGTGTCATTGATAACTGATACAAATCTGTCCTGCTCCTTAGAATTAGAATTCTTGGCAACTATTGAATATACAGGCTGGTAAAGTGATGTCTCATAACTTGAATATACATCAGTGCTTATACCTGCATCTAAAAGTGCCTGCTTAACAGGTGCTCCCGGTGTCATAACAAGTGCATAATCAAGTATCTGGAATGCAAGATAAAGCTTGGCATCAACAGAAGTTCCAATAACTGCATTATATGAAAGATAAGTATTATCCTCTAATGACTCATCTTCTGTTATGGCATAAGGCTTTGTTTCATATACAGGCTTGTCAAATGCTGCCTGTCTTTCTATATTGGCATGAATATCAACATCTGATACATCAAAGTCTGATAGATATTCCCTGTCAAGATATTCAAGTCTTTCATTAACGTCCATATCGCCATAGATATATATATAGCTGTTAGATGGGTGATAATATTCCTCGTGGTACTTAAGGAAATCTTCATACTTAAGTGTAGGTATAACCTCAGGGTCACCGCCCGATTCATTCTTGTATACAGTATCTGGGAATAATGATACAAATGTATATCTTGAAAGCACGTCATCTGGTGATGAAAATGCCCCCTTCATCTCATTAAATACAACGCCATTATACTTGATATCATCATCTGCATTATCAAGTTCATAATGCCAGCCTTCCTGCATAAATATCTCTGGCTTTTCATACATTGCAGGATAGAACACTGCATCCATATATACATCCATAATATTCTTAAAGTCAGTATCATTACAGCTTGCCACTGGATATACTGTCTTGTCTGGATAAGTCATAGCATTAAGAAATGTATTAAGTGAACCCTTGCACAATTCAACAAATGGATCTTTAACAGGATATTTTCTTGAACCACACAATGTTGAATGTTCAATTATATGCTGCATTCCTGTATCGTTAAAAGGTGGTGTCTTAAAACCTATTGAAAATACCTTATTATTATCATCATTAGATATAACGACAACCCTCGCTCCTGATTTCTTATGTCTTAATATAATACCTGCTGAATTAAGATCTTTTAATTCTTCTTCAAGGACAATATCATATCTTGCATTACTGCCACTTATTATGTCTGATTTATTCAATTCTTCTATCTTCTTTTTAACGTCAAAACTCATCTCATAACCTCATCTAATCAATAAAATCAATATACTTATATATTGTACCATACCTTGCCAATATTGTAATCTATTTATATAATTTTTATAACCAGCAATTATTTATAACCTGTTAAAATCTTATGGCATAATTTTCATTTTTAAAATACTTGCCAAATACCAAGTTTATTGTATAATTAATTGTTTGCATATAAACATATTATAATATAAGCTGTCCCACTTATTCTTTAACATATATTATATGCAGCTAAATTACAAATTATATTTAATGCACTATGCGAAAGCGTTAGTGCTGGAATGGAGGTTATATGGAAAAAATATGGATTACCGGTGCCAAAGGCCACGTTGGTACTGCACTTTCTGCTCTCTTAGACTGCCGTGAGTATGAAATATTCCCTACTGATGTTGACGAAGTCGATGTTACAGACCTTGAAGCTGTCAACAATTATGCAAGAGTTAATCGTCCTGATATCATTATCAACTGCGTTGGTTACAGTGATGTTGCAGGCTGCGAAACTAATCCTGACAAAGCATTTGCGGTAAATGCTGTAGGAACACGAAACCTTGCTGTTATGGCACAGTCTATCGGTGCAAAGCTAATTCACATATCTACAGATGATATATTCTCTGGTACAGAGGATCATTCTTATAATGAATTTGATACACCTAATCCTAGAAATATATATGGTAAAAGTAAGCTTGCCGGCGAAGCTTATATACAGTCTTTCTGTTCGCGTTATGTGATACTAAGAAGCAGCTGGGTATATGGAATAGGACAGGATTTCCTTAACACTGTACTTTCAGCAGTTAAAGATCCTTCTGTAAATGAACTCACTGTATCTGAATATGAATATGCGTGTCCTACAAGCGCTTCTGAGCTAGCCAGAATTATTGAATATTTCATTAAAAATGAGTGTCTTGGAATATACCATGCTGTATGTCAGGGCTCTTGCAGCCGTCTTGAATATGCCAGGACTATTCTTGAATATGCCAATGCAACAGACAAGTTAAAACTTGTTCCTGCCAACAATAATAAACCAGTATATTCAGTTCTTGATAATATGATGTTAAGACTTGAACACATTGAACAGCCTAAGAACTGGAAAGATGCGCTTAAAGAATATATTAATTTATCAGGAGGCTGCTAAAGAATGGAAAAATCTTTAAAAAACACAAAAAAGCCTATGGGGCTTTCTACTAAGATATTCATAGCACTTATAGCCGGTGCAATAAGTGGTGTTTTAATCCACTATTTTATGCCAGCAGGCTATATCCGTGATTCAGTTATCGTTGAGGGTGTCCTCTATGTAATTGGACAAGGTTTTATCCGCCTTATGCAGATGCTTGTAGTTCCACTTGTATTCTGCTCACTTATATGCGGAAGTATGGCTATCGGTGATACTAAGACACTTGGTAAAGTAGGTATTAAAACTATTCTTTTCTATCTTCTTACTACTGCTGTTGCTGTATCAGTTGCATTATCAGTTGCTATGCTCATCAATCCTGGTATTGGCGTTACAATTGAAAATGTATCTACAAGCAGTGTAACTATCACTGAGAAACAACCACTTACACAAACACTTCTTAACATAATACCTAAGAATCCTGTTGAATCACTTGCAACTGCTGATATGCTTCCAATTATCGTATTTGCATTATTCGTAGGTATTCTTTTAGCGAAAATGGGTAATAAGGCATCAACTGTAGCTAACTTTTTCAGTCAGTTCAATGACCTTATGATGGAAATGACTATGGCAGTTATGAAGGCAGCTCCTATCGGTGTATTCTGCCTTATCGCAAGAACATTTGCTAATATTGGTTTTGACGCATTTGTTCCAATGCTTAAATATATGGGCTGCGTAATACTCGCACTTGCTATCCAGTGCTTCGTAGTATACCAGTTACTTTTATTTCTCTTTACAAGACTTAATCCATTTAAGTTCCTAAAGAAGTTCTTCCCAGTTATGAACTTCGCATTTACAACAGCTACATCAAATGCAACAATTCCGCTTTCAATCAACACACTTGATAAAAAGCTTGGTGTAAGCAAGAAAATATCATCTTTCACAATACCACTTGGTGCTACCGTTAATATGGATGGTACATCAATTATGCAGGGTGTTGCTGTAATATTCGTAGCACAGATATTTGGAATTACACTTTCTCCATCTGACCTTGTTACAGTAATTATAACAGCTACACTTGCTTCAATCGGAACAAGTGGTGTGCCATCTGTAGGTCTTATAACACTTGCAATGGTATTCCAGAGCGTAGGTGTTCCAACAGAAGGTATCGCACTTATTATGGGTATTGACCGAATTCTTGATATGTTAAGAACAGCCGTTAATATCACTGGTGATGCTGTATGTACAACTATCGTTGCTAATCAGGAAGGCCTTGTCAATAAAGAAACCTTTAATTCTGATGTTACTGTAGATAACTAATTATCAATAAATATTTATTAATATTATGAACAAAAGGGCTTCATATACCTGTCACACAGATATATGAAGCCCTTTTAAATAACATTATTCAATTGTCATCTTAGCGATAATCTGAATTATGTAGCCTGAACTAATTACTTAGAACGGATTTCCTTAACTAAAGCAACTGCCTCAGCTGTCATATCCTTAATCTTATCGAATTCTCCAGCCTTGATTAAGTCACCCTTAACCATCCAAGAACCACCACAGCAGAAGATCTTATCGCATGATAAGAATTCTTCAAGGTTAGATGTATTGATACCACCTGTAGGCATAATTCTTACTGTTGTGTAAGCTGCACACATAGCCTTAATCATCTTAATTCCGCCTGCTGCTGTAGCTGGGAAGAATTTAACTCTTGTAAGACCTCTCTTAACTGCCTGAGCAAGTTCAGATGGTGTTACGATACCTGGCATTACAGGAATATTCTTAGAGATACAGTAATCAACGATTTCTGGATCAAAACCTGGGCTTACGATAACTGAAGCACCAGCTGCTACAGCTCTGTCAACCTGCTCTGTTGTAAGTACTGTACCTGCTGCAAGTACCATATCTGGATATGCTTCGTGCATAAGACGGATAGATTCCTCTGCTGCTTCTGTACGGAATGTAACTTCTGCACATGGAAGACCTCCTTCTACTAATGCCTTAGCTAATGGAAGTGCGTCCTTTGTATCATTCAATACTACTACTGGAATTACTCCAAGTTCTTCAAACTTATCTGCTATATTACTCATTATAATAATAGCCCCTTTCTTTTAATTATTCGACTGATACTTCTCAGTGTCTTTGATTATATCATAATTCTTTAAATACGACAATGAAATGATATATTTCGTTTGTATTTTTATAAGAACTTTATGCATTTATTTAAAGAAGCCCTTCTTCTTTGGATGTTTGTGTTCCTCTCCTGTAAGTGTCTTATCATATTCCATAAGTGCTTCTTTCTGTTCATTATTAAGCTTTGTAGGAATATCAACAATAAGTGTAATGTAATGATCTCCTCTTGTCTGAGGATTTCTTAATGTTGGCATACCTTTGCCTCTGAGCCTTACTCTTGTACCTGAAGCTGTTCCCGGCTTAACTTCATATATAACTTCACCATCAACAGTCTTTACCTTGACTTCTCCGCCAAGAACTGCTGTAGGATAGCTTATTACAACATCTGAGAAAATGTTATAGCCATCTCTCTCAAATGCTGGATCTGCTGATATCATTACAGCTACTAATAAATCGCCTCTTGGACCGCCATTAGTACCTGGCTCGCCCTTGCCCTGAATACGGACACACTGTCCATTATCAATACCAGCAGGTATATTAACTTCAATTGTCTTCTTGCTGCTTATATAACCTGTTCCATAGCAGTCTGGACACTTTTCTTTAACAATCTTACCTGTTCCGTGACAGTCTGGGCAAGGCTGTACACTTCTCATCATTCCAAGGAATGACTGCTGTGTTACTGTTACCTGTCCACGTCCGCCACATTTCTTACAAGTTTCAGGACTTGTTCCCGGCTTTGCACCTGTTCCGTGACACTTAGAACATTCGTCCTTAAGTGTTACATCTATCTTCTTCTTAGTTCCTGTAACTGACTCTGCAAATGTAATTCTTACATTAACCCTTATATCTGCACCACGTCTTGGTCCGTTGCTGTTACGTCTGCTGCTTGAACCTCCTCCGAACATGCCACCGAATATATCACCAAATATATCGCCCATATCACCGAAGTCAAAATCAAAGCCGCCACCGCCAGCTCCACCTGCACCGCCTTCAAATGCTGCGTGTCCGAACTGGTCATACTGTCTTCTCTTATCTGCATCACTAAGAACTGCATATGCTTCTGATGCTTCCTTAAACTTAGCCTCAGCCTCTTTATCTCCCGGATTCATATCAGGGTGATACTTCTTAGCTAACTGTCTATATGCTCTTTTAATTGCTGCATCATCTGCGTCCTTAGGCACACCAAGGACCTCGTAATAATCTCTCTTTTCTGCCATATAGGTTCCGCCTTTCTATACCCGAAAGGAGTCAGGTACCCTGATATGAGTCCTGACTTCCTTTCTGATTTCATCTATAATTGTCAAGTCTTAAGAAGTCTTTATATAACTCCATAATTAATCATTGTTAATTGCATTAACTCTGATATTATAACCTTCAATAATCATAGACCACATCATATATATTACTTAATTATACTTCCTTGTAGTCACCATCTACAACATCATCACCATAAGGTGCGCTTCCCTGTGCATTATCAGCACCTGCGCCAGCTCCCATATCAGGACCAGCACCGGCTGTGCCTGCACCCTGAGTTGCTTCATACATCTTAGCAAAGAGGTTCTGTGCTGATGTCATAAGCTTTTCTTTAGCTGCCTTAATCTCATCAACCTGAGCATCTGTCATATTCTCAGCATCTGTTGATTCAACAAGTGACTTAAGTGCGTTAAGGTCTGCCTCAACATTTGCCTTGTCGTTAGCATCAAGCTTGTCGCCAGCTTCATCAAGAGCCTTCTGTGTCTGGAATACCATAGAGTCAGCTTCGTTACGAACTTCGATAGCTTCCTTACGCTTCTTATCCTGAGCTTCGAACTCAGCAGCTTCCTTAACAGCCTTATCGATATCTTCATCAGACATATTAGAACCAGCTGTTATTGTAATATGCTGCTCCTTGCCTGTTCCAAGATCCTTAGCAGATACATTAACGATACCATTAGCATCGATATCAAATGTAACTTCAATCTGTGGAACACCTCTTCTTGCTGGTGGGATACCATCCAGACGGAACTGTCCAAGGGATTTGTTATCTCTTGCGAACTGTCTCTCACCCTGTACAACGTTGATATCTACAGCGGTCTGGTTATCTGCTGCTGTTGAGAAGATCTGGCTCTTCTTTGTAGGAATAGTTGTATTTCTCTCGATAAGTCTTGTAGCAATACCACCCATTGTCTCAATTGAAAGTGAAAGTGGTGTTACATCAAGAAGAAGGATATCACCAGCACCTGCATCACCAGCTAACTTACCACCCTGGATAGAAGCACCAATAGCTACGCACTCATCTGGGTTAAGAGTCTTGCTTGGCTCATGTCCTGTTAATGACTTAACCTTATCCTGTACAGCAGGGATTCTTGTAGAACCACCAACTAATAATACCTTTGAAAGTTCTGAAGCTGTAAGACCTGCATCTGAAAGTGCGTTCTTAACTGGCTCAGCTGTCTTTTCTACTAAGTCGTGTGTAAGTTCATCGAACTTAGCTCTTGTAAGTGTCATATCAAAATGCTTTGGACCTTCTGCTGTTGCTGTGATGTATGGAAGGTTGATGTTAGTCTGCATAGCACTTGATAATTCCTTCTTAGCCTGCTCAGCAGCAACCTTTAATCTCTGAAGTGCCATTGTATCTGTAGAAAGATCTACGCCTTCCTTAGCCTTGAAGTCATCTAACATATACTGTGTAATAGCATTATCAAAATCATCACCACCAAGTCTGTTGTTACCAGCAGTAGCAAGAACTTCGATTACACCATCACCGATTTCAATGATAGATACATCGAATGTACCACCACCAAGGTCATATACCATAATCTTCTGCTCGTGTTCATTATCAAGACCATAAGCTAAAGCAGCAGCTGTAGGCTCGTTGATAATTCTCTTAACATCAAGACCTGCAATCTTACCAGCATCCTTAGTTGCCTGTCTCTGTGCATCATTGAAGTAAGCTGGAACTGTGATAACAGCTTCTGAAACTGTCTCACCAAGATAGCTCTCAGCATCAGCCTTTAACTTCTGAAGTACCATAGCTGAAATCTGCTGTGGGCTGTAGCTCTTGTCATCAATCTGTACCTTGTAATCTGTACCCATATGTCTCTTGATAGAAGAAATTGTCTTCTCAGCATTTGTAACTGCCTGACGCTTTGCAGGCTCACCGATAAGTCTCTCTCCTGTCTTTGTGAAAGCAACTACTGAAGGTGTGGTTCTTGCACCCTCCTGGTTTGCTATAACTGTAGGTTTTCCACCTTCCATAACTGCTACGCAGCTGTTTGTTGTTCCTAAATCAATACCAATGATTTTGCCCATTTTATTTTCCTCCTATTAAATATAGTGTTTTTACATGTTTAATATATTGTAACCATCCGGTGCTTCACATGAATCATAAAAATCTGATTCACTGTCATGCCGGATAGATGTACACATCATTACTGTACTACCGATACCATGCTGTGACGTACCACTGAATCCTTGTACATATAGCCCTTCTGAAGCTCCTGTGCTACGGTGCCTGACTCAAGTTCATCATTTTCAACCTGCATCACTGCATTGTGGAAATCAGGATCAAACTCCTGTCCTACACACTCTATTGGCTTTACACCTGCAGCATCAAGCTCTGTGAGCATCTGCTTGTAGACCTTATCCATACCTGTGATAAAAGGATCATCCTTCTTATCATCCGGTACTGCTGCAAGACCTCTCTCGAAATTGTCGATTACAGGAAGGATTTTCTCAACTATTGTCTTTGCTCCCATATCAAACATCTGGGATTTTTCCTTCTCACTTCTCTTGCGGAAGTTCTCGAACTCTGCCATCTGCCTTTTCAGACGGTCGTTAAGTTCTTCTATCTGCTCATCCTTCTTGTCTTTTTTCTTTTTCTTGAAGAGGCCTTTCTTTTCATCTGACTTTTCATCTGCATCAGCTGAAGCATCATCCACTGATTCAGTTTCATTCACATCTGTATCTTTTGCTTCTTCGGCTGTCTGAGTGCTTTCCTCATCAGCTCCTTCAATCTCTATCTCTTCTGCTTTGTTTTCTGCAGTCTCATTGTCGATTGTTTCTTTTTTAATATCCTCTGGCATTTTTGACCACCTTCCTATGCTTCATCCTCAGACTTCTTATAAATTCCATCTAACTGGGATTTAAGAGTCTTTAGATTATCCATTACTTTTTCATAATCCATGCGCTTTGGTCCGACAATTCCTATCGTGCCCTTTACGCCCTCACCCAGATCATATGTCGCAGTGACAACACTGCAGTCCTTCATAGTCTGGATTGGAGATTCATTTCCTATATAAACCTGAATACCTGTTCCATTGTCCTTCTTCTCGGAATCGGATAGGGATTCAGTAACAAGGCTTGCTAGCTCTTCCTTTTCCTCAAATGCTGACAAAAGTGTCGCTGCATTATTGGAATCCGAAAGCTCAGGATACTTCAGAATATTTGTCGCTCCGCTGGTGTAAATCTTAAGATCCTCACTCTCCGCGAAGGTCTGTGCCAATGCATCAATCACATCAGAGACAATTCCTGAATGAATACCAGCGCGTTCCTTTATGCTTGCAATGTTTCCAAGATTAATCTCGTTCATTGCGAGTCCGTTTAATGAGGTGTTAAGCAGAATGTTGAGCTTAAGTATTGTCTCATTGTCAAGCGGCTCATATAAATCAAGCATCTTGTTTCTGACCATATTATTGTTCATAACAATTACTGCAAGCAGGTGCTGGTCGTCAACCTGTGAAAGCTGGATGAATTTCACCTTGTTGTGATTGACATCCGGTGCAGAAACGAGTGTGGCATAATTGGTATTGCTTGCAAGTACCTTTGCCGCCTGCTTTAACACCTGCTCCATCTTCTCGGTATTTTCAATGACCAGCTCCTTCATATCAGAAAGCTCTTTTTCCTTCTTATCATTGGTCTCTATAAGATGGTCTACATATAATCTGTAACCTTTATCCGAAGGAATTCTTCCTGCTGAGGTATGTGGCTGTACTATATAGCCCATCTCCTCCAAGTCGCTCATCTCATTTCTGATTGTTGCCGAGCTCAGATTAAGATCTGTATATTTTGAAATTGTACGTGAGCCAACCGGCTCTCCTGTGGCGAGATAATTGCGGATGATCGCATCCAGTATGGTAAGCTGTCTCTCGCTCAATTCTAGTTCTTTGTTTTCATTTTCCATTGGTCACACGCTCCATCTGAAGTATGCTTTTTAATTTGTTAGCACTCTGTATTTTGGAGTGCTAATTTTTTATCTGTACATAACATACCACCACCTATTAGCAATGTCAACCCTCGAGTGCTAATTTTTTTAATAAAATTTTTGAAGTCCTTGATTTTACTGGGGTTTCAGGCTTTATTAATTTTCTATTAAATTGATTTTGGCGGTATTTACACCACTTTTACACCATTTTTTTCAAATTTTTCTATTTCTGTCTTCGCGTCATATCTATTATTTAGGGGATTATATACATCATGAAAAAGAAAAAGCACTGTAAAACCGATAATCCAACGGTTTTCAGTGCTTTTTTCATGTTTTTTCTATTAAATTTTCCTCAGACACCTATATAAGTGAAACTTAGCGAAACTTAAATTAAATCTCTTTCAGACAATTCAATTTGGATATTCACCAACTGTGGATTATTTCTCAGTGGGCCAGTTTCCAGCTTACTGCCTGCTGCCTTGCATCCACAAATCTCTTATAAATACCTTCCTGTTTCATTAATTGCTCATGTGTTCCCTGCTGTACAATTCTTCCTTTGTCAACAACCACAATCTGGTCTGCATGTCTGACTGTTTTTAATCTGTGGGCAATCATAATAATCGTTTTTTCCTTTGTAAGTGCATCTACTGCATCCATCAGCTCCTTTTCATTCTCCGGATCAACATTTGCCGTTGCTTCATCCAATATGACGATTGGCGCATCCTTCATAATCGCTCTGGCTATCGAAATACGCTGCTTCTCACCACCGGAAAGTGTGGCTCCTCCTTCTCCGATCACTGTGTCATATCCATTCGGAAGTTTGCTGATGAAATCATGACAACATGCTTTCTTCGCCGCTTCCACCACTTCCTCATGACTTGCATCCTGGCGTCCGAATTTAATATTATTCTCAATGGTGTCTGCAAACAAATACACAGACTGAAATACAAATGAAAAATTACTCATCAGACTGTTCATGCTGTAGTCTTTTACATTCACGCCTCCAAGTGTCACTTCCCCGGAATCCACATCCCAGAACCTGGCAATCAGATTGCAAAGTGTTGATTTTCCTCCACCAGATGGTCCAACGATTGCTGTCGTCGTTTTCTGCGGAATAGAGAGCGATATATCATCAATGATCTTCCGTTTGTCATAAGAAAACGAAACATTAGAAAGTCTGATATCGTAATTTTCCGGCTGTATTTCTTTACCGTCGATATCCATGGTATCCAGCTCCAATATTGCATTTGCTTTATCTACACATACGCTTACCACATGTAAAAGAGATGAATAATTTCCTGCACATTCCAGACTGGCATAAAGCATAAATGCTGAGATTGTCATACCAATTGCATAGACCGCACTCATAGTTCCATTAATATAAAAATATGCACTGCATGCTACGATTACCGCACCTGTGATTTTTGTTATGACGCTTTGCAGAAAATGATAGGGCACAAACAGCATTTCCATCTTTGTATTGATCTTTTCACATGCTTCATTTGCATCATTTAATCTTTTCGCCTGTTTCCCAAGCAAGTTATATGATTTAACTTCTGATATTCCCTGCAGATACTCCATGATCTGGTTTACAAGCTCCGTATCGCATACCACTTTTTGCTCTGAATCTTTTTTACCCGCATTCTGCATCACAGAATTGACCCCAAAGAAAATAAGTACTCCTGCTGCAGCGATCAGTCCGATTCTCCAGTCAAAAATAAACAGCATAAGAATGATCATTGATGTTTCCAGAATTCCCTGCATTGTCAGCATAACCACTCTCGCAGCCACATCGCCAAGTATTTCCATTGTATTCGTCGTAATAGAAGAAATTTCCCCGATGCTGTTGGCATTAAAATATCCCATCGGCAAATAACGCAGATGTTCTGCAATCTTGATTCTCATAAAAGCACTTGCATTATATCCTCCCTCTGTCTGAAGCACTGTAGAGTATCTCTTGCAGATTACGTCGACTACAATTGCAAGAACCATAATCGCAACGGAGCCTCCAATATATTTTCCTGTCGGTTTCCCACTCAGCAGACCAATCAGTATGTACATAATAGCCGGAATCTTCATTGCTGAGGCAAGAGCCTCTATGAGTCCGATCACTATCGACAGTTTAAATTTATTGCCATTTTCCCTGCCTGAAAAACGAAAGAATTTTGCCAGAATCCCAAACATATCATTCTCCCTCCTTCACCGTATCTTTTACAGAAATATGGGCATTCCACATTTCCTTATAAAGCGGGCATGACACCAGAAGTTCCTCATGTGTGCCATGTGCTGTTACATTTCCATCATTTACAACAAAGATCTGGTCACTGTCCTTAACAGTAGAAAGTCTGTGTGCTATTACGATCAGGGTCTTCCCTGCTACCAGTTTTGCGATAGAATTCTGCAGAATTGCCTCATTTTCCGGATCTGTGTAGGCAGTTGCCTCATCAAGAATCACGATCGCACCACGACGGATGGCCTCCTGTAGCTCGTCGGGACCGAAGGCCTTACCCTGCACGTTGAAGTCAGATATATTAAACTCGTAATCGACGCGCAGCTCGTGGCGAATCTCCTTCTGCCGTCCCCGCTTGCTGGCGTTCTTCAACTTGAGCAAGCGGGCTATCTCTGAAATCTCTTGTTGTGAAAATTTATTTCTTCCCATGTTGTTCTTCTCTCTGTCTGCCCATGTGGGCGTTCTGGCATTTCGCTATCGCAACCTCGGCATGACCTCAACACTTCCCTATTATCTCGACACAACCTCGCTATTGCCTCGCTCACTCTCAAACTTTAACAAGCTATAACCCTGCCATTACCTCGTGAGACTCAACTTGACATTGAAGCCGAAGTCGTGGGTCGTGGTCGGATAACTGCTCGAAGAAAGGAGCGGCGTATTGGTCTGCATGTCGTAGTAGAAGCTCATCGTGACCAGACGCGAGAGGGTGTAGTCGGCGGAGAACGAGAGCTTGAACGCCGAGTTGCCACTCGAAGCCGAGGAAGTCATCGTGGCGATGTCGCGCGTGATGGCTGCCTGCTTGCGGAACGAGAGGTCGAGACGCAGGTTCAAGTCGCGGTTCACACCACCACGAGCAGCCTGACCGCGGTTGTTCTGACTATTTTGACTTCCCTGTTGTTGGCCGTCGCCCTGCTTCTTAGACTTCAGCTTTTTGCGGCCGCGCGGACCGAAGAGGTCAAAGTTATTGATCTTATAGCCGAACCCGAGTACCCAGTCCTTACTGATGGCCTCATTGACCTGGACAGAGGTCATCGAGAGCGAGAGCTGACGTGTCTGGTTGTATTTGATCTCAGCCGTCAGGTTGTTGAGCGTCGTCACCGACAGACCGAGCAGCGGCGAGAACGATTCATTGATGCTCACCATCGAGACGTTGAACATCGAACTCGGT
>OHSH01000443.1_pt1 | contig 21020 bp, 15 predicted proteins | sample 1578611 | NCBI WGS metagenome assembly OHSH01 (sample SAMEA3879576, study PRJEB24766) | human gut metagenome | biome: human-associated habitat; feature: feces | place: USA | collected 1985/1987 | reverse complement strand
GTCAGCTCGTGTCGTGAGATGTTGGGTTAAGTCCCGCAACGAGCGCAACCCTTATCCTTAGTAGCCAGCAGTTCGGCTGGGCACTCTAGGGAGACTGCCAGGGATAACCTGGAGGAAGGTGGGGATGACGTCAAATCATCATGCCCCTTATGACTTGGGCTACACACGTGCTACAATGGCGTAAACAAAGGGAAGCGAGAGTGTGAGCTTAAGCAAATCACAAAAATAACGTCTCAGTTCGGATTGTAGTCTGCAACTCGACTACATGAAGCTGGAATCGCTAGTAATCGCAGATCAGAATGCTGCGGTGAATACGTTCCCGGGTCTTGTACACACCGCCCGTCACACCATGGGAGTTGGAAATGCCCGAAGTCAGTGACCCAACCGCAAGGAGGGAGCTGCCGAAGGCAGGTTCGATAACTGGGGTGAAGTCGTAACAAGGTAGCCGTATCGGAAGGTGCGGCTGGATCACCTCCTTTCTATGGAGACTAAGTCGAAAGACTGAAATCCGGTCAGCTCAGAGAAAGATTTGTTTCAATCGTTGTTTAATTTTGAGGGTACGCGAAAAAATGCGTAAACCTCAGATAACGGGGGTGTAGCTCAGTTGGGAGAGCACCTGCTTTGCAAGCAGGGGGTCATCGGTTCGAACCCGTTCATCTCCACCACGGTATGGGCTCATAGCTCAGGTGGTTAGAGCGCACGCCTGATAAGCGTGAGGTCGGTGGTTCGAGTCCACTTGAGCCCACCAAATTCTGCAGAATTTAGGTTTTGTGGGATTTAAACCGAACGAAGTAAGCTGAGAAGCTTACGAACGCACCTTGAAAACTGAACAAAGAAGAAAGTAAATGCGAAAATGGTAAAATTTTTTTAAAGGGTAAAACTACAAGAAAAATTTTGTCGTCGAGTGAAAGAACCAAAGGATAGAAGCAAAAGTCAAGCTACAAAGAGCGCAAGGGGAATGCCTTGGCACTGGGAGCCGACGAAGGACGTAGCGATCTACGATAAGCCACGGTGAGCCGAAAGCAGGCATCGACCCGTGGATTTCCGAATGGGGCAACCTGGCTGAATAGAACTCAGTCAACATACGGTGAATAAAATAGTCGTATGTAGGGAACCGCCTGAACTGAAACATCTAAGTAGGGCGAGGAAAAGAAATCAACCGAGATTCCGCAAGTAGTGGCGAGCGAACGCGGAAGAGGCCAAACCGAGAGTAGTAATACTTTCGGGGTTCGGACAGCATAAGGTATGCTAAAGGTTAGCAGAAGGACATGGGACGGTCCACCACAGAGAGTGATAGTCTCGTATGCGAAAACCTAAAGCAGCCGGCTGGATCCAGAGTACCGCCGGACACGTGAAACCCGGTGGGAATATGGGGGGACCATCCTCCAAGCCTAAATACTACCCAGTGACCGATAGCGTATAGTACTGTGAAGGAAAGGTGAAAAGAACCCCGGGAGGGGAGTGAAAAGAACCTGAAACCTTGTGCTTACAAGCACACAAAGCACGTCAAAGTGTGATGTGGTACCTTTTGTAGAATGGTCCGGCGAGTGAATGTAACTGGCGAGGTTAAGTTCTTAAGGAACGGAGCCGAAGCGAAAGCGAGTCTGAACAGGGCGATTCAGTCAGTTGTATTCGACCCGAAACCGGGTGACCTATCCATGTCCAGGATGAAGTTAAGGTAAAACTTGATGGAGGTCCGAACCCACGGTCGTTGAAATGCCCGGGGATGAGATGTGGATAGCGGAGAAATTCCAATCGAACCCGGATATAGCTGGTTCTCTCCGAAATAGCTTTAGGGCTAGCCTCGACTGAACATTACCGGAGGTAGAGCGCTGAATGGGCTAGGGGCCGAGAGGTTACTGAACCCTATCAAACTTCAAATGCCGGAAAATGATAGTCGGGAGTCAGACTGCGTGAGATAAGTTTCGTAGTCGAAAGGGAAACAGCCCAGACCCACAGCTAAGGTCCCAAAGTACGGTTAAGTGGAAAAGGATGTGGAGCTGCACAGACAACCAGGATGTTGGCTTAGAAGCAGCCACTCATTAAAAGAGTGCGTAATAGCTCACTGGTCGAGTGACTCTGCGCCGAAAATTTAACGGGGCTAAATCGTACACCGAAGCTTGGGAATATCAGTTATTCTTCATGGACTTGCAAGGAAAGAGACCATGGCACGAAGTGCCATCAAATTGTCCATAAGGATAAAGCGAGCTTGTGAAGAATAACTGATGTTGGTAGGAGAGCGTTGAATGCGGGGTGAAGTCAGAGCGAAAGCGCTGGTGGACTGCATTGAAGTGAGAATGCCGGAATGAGTAGCGAGATTTATGTGAGAATCATAAAGGCCGAAAGACTAAGGTTTCAGAAGGAAGGTTCGTCCGCTTCTGGTTAGCCGGGAGCTAAGGTGAGGCCGAAAGGCGTAGCCGATGCACATACGGTGGAGATTCCGTAGCCGTCAAAATATTTAAGCAAAGGGACACTTATGAAGGGCATGACCTGGGCGATGGTAGCCCCGGGCGTAAGGGACCGAAAATAAGTAGGGAAGCATGTTTGGAATAAGGCGAGAAAAGCTTTGTGAATATATGAGACGTCCGTACCGCAAACCGACACAGGTAGTCAGGAAGAGGATTCTAAGGCCAACGGGAGAAGGGTAGTTAAGGAACTCGGCAAATTGACCCCGTAACTTCGGAATAAGGGGCGGTGCGTAAGCACCCGCAGTGAATAGGTCCAGGCGACTGTTTATCAAAAACACAGCTCTCTGCTAAATCGAAAGATGACGTATAGGGGGTGACACCTGCCCGGTGCTGGAAGGTTAAGAGGAGGAGTGCAAGCTCCGAATTGAAGCCCCAGTAAACGGCGGCCGTAACTATAACGGTCCTAAGGTAGCGAAATTCCTTGTCGGGTAAGTTCCGACCCGCACGAATGGTGTAACGATCTGGACGCTGTCTCAACTGCCCACCCGGCGAAATTGTAGTACCGGTGAAGATGCCGGTTACCCGCGGCAAGACGGAAAGACCCCATGGAGCTTTACTGTAACTTGATATTGGGTCTTGGTATTCTATGTACAGGATAGGCGGGAGACTGAGAAACATACACGCCAGTGTATGCGGAGTCACCCTTGGGATACCGCTCTTAGAGTACTGAGATTCTAACCTGCGGCCGTGAATCCGGTCGGGGGACATTGTCAGGTGGGCAGTTTGACTGGGGCGGTCGCCTCCTAAAAGGTAACGGAGGCGCTCAAAGGTTAGCTCAGCACGGTCGGAAACCGTGCCTCTGAGTGTAAACGCAAAAGCTAGCCTAACTGCGAGGCTGACGGGCCGAGCAGTAACGAAAGTTGGAGTTAGTGATCCGGCGGTATGTGAATGGAAATGCCGTCGCTCAACGGATAAAAGCTACCCTGGGGATAACAGGCTGATCTCCCCCAAGAGTCCACATCGACGGGGAGGTTTGGCACCTCGATGTCGGCTCATCGCATCCTGGGGCTGTATTCGGTCCCAAGGGTTTGGCTGTTCGCCAATTAAAGCGGTACGCGAGCTGGGTTCAGAACGTCGTGAGACAGTTCGGTCCCTATCTGTCGTGGGCGTAGGATATTTGAAAGGAGCTGTCCCTAGTACGAGAGGACCGGGATGGACGCACCTCTGGTGAACCAGTTGTCACGCCAGTGGCACGGCTGGGCAGCTAAGTGCGGAACGGATAAACGCTGAAAGCATCTAAGCGTGAAGCCGACCTTAAGATAAGATATCCGTTCTTCGGAATAAGACCCCTTGTAGACTACGAGGTTGATAGGCTTAAAGTGTAAGCATGGTGACATGTTTAGCTTGCAAGTACTAATCGGTCGATTGCTTTTCCTTTTGTGATTGGTCTTTCAGTTCTCTGATAAATTTCACTTGTGAGTATTTCAATTCTGTTTTTTAAAGCAGCCGGTGTCGATAGCAAGGAGGTTCCACCCGTTCCCATTCCGAACACGGAAGTTAAGCTCCTTTACGCCTAAGATACTTGGTCGGTGACGACCTGGAAAAATCGGTAGATGCCGGCATCTTTTCTTTGAGGCGAATCATTCAAGATTCGCCTCTTTTTATTTGTCATGTTATCGGAAACCATAAAAAGTGGCTTGCAGGTTTTTCATCTGCAAGCCACTTTTTTATGCTGTTGATTTCAAGATGTTACTGTTTTTTCGGTTCTTGATGGCATTCTGCTAAATTTTCCTTTGGTGTTCCAAGGCTCAGCAGTGTTTTTGCAATGCCATTTCCATAGTGATTAATGGTTGTAATTGCAACATAAAAAATCTTTTGAATCTGCTCATAAGTCGGAACGGTTGTACCGCAGAACTGTGCCATCTTATAACGGATTTCTCCGTCTTCAAAGTCCATATCAAAACAGCCGAGGTTGATTTCATAGTTTGCCCGTGTCAGAAATTCAGCAATCGCCGGACGAGCTTTTTCTTCTGCATGCAGCGGAAAAACAGAAATCATACTGTAACCGTCTTTTCGGATATCCATATAAATATCAACTCTGTGAATCTGAGAAGAAAGCATCATTCCGCTGCGAATGACACCATTTTCATTGCAAGGGATATAGTTCAATTCCTCTTTTGTGAAAAATTCCTCTACTGCTTTTGCGATTTCCGGTGAATAATTTTTTGCCATAATTATATATACTCCTTTTTAATAAACATCATTTGTATGGTATCCATCATCATCTTCATAATCTTCATAGGACACGGCTTTTTCTTCAGTGATATCTTGGAAGCTTTCATCCTTGGTTTCTTTCTCTTCTTGAAGTGCTTTTTTGCATTCCAAATAGACTTCTTCAGGTGTTCCAATGCCAAACAGAATTTTTGCTATGCCATTTCCGTAATTATTAACGGTTGCGGTATTAAAAAAATACAATTTGAGATTTGCTGATTAGTTGGAACAGTGCCTGCACAGTTACAAAAACATTTGCAGCGAATTTCACCATCAGAAAAGTCTATTTCAAAATTACATGATTCTAAGTCATAATTGACTCGAGTTAGAAATTCTGCCATCTCTTTTTGAACCTCTTTGTCTGCTGTCATGGGAAGAATGAGGTAAACAAGAAATGAATCTTCATTAATGATGATGTCAATATCTGCTTTTCTAAATTTGCAGTTCAATTTTATATCTGTTTGGATGCGTCCATCGTCATCATACGATTTGAAACTTCTTTTACTAGCAGAATTAGTTAAAAATTGTACTTCATCATAATCTTTTAAAGAAGTGATTACATCAACAATATCTTTAACTACAGATTCATGAAAGAATTCTCTTCCGTACATATAATGTTACTTTATTTGGTATAGTAACTATTAATATGTTTCTAAAAAGAAAGTGCATTTTAAACGCCTTTTAAAATTTATCTTAAAATACTATTAAGAAGAATTTTAAATTGCTCATCAGTCATTACAACCGGTACAGTATTTTCATTTTTAAGTTTCACTTTATGATCACTTACCACTATAAACGGACTAGTTCTCTCAACTTGTTTAAACATTCTTTCTAGTCTATCCAATCTTTTTTCGATATCATCCAATTTAGAATCTGATATCGAAGAATATTGGGTAGTCTCAGGAACATCTAATCCTAAACGTGCTCGTTCATCTTGATAAGCTTTGTCTACATGAGCTTGAAACTTAGCATCATATAACCGGCTTTGTCTAAAACACATTTCAAAATCTTTACCATTCATAATAAATTCTCCTCTTTGATTATCAAAAATTTTCACTAGATAATAGGTTCATAACCCCAGCCATTTTCACTCAAAAAATTTTCAACTGCTTTTGCAATTTCCGGTGAATAATTTTTTGCCATGATTGTATTAGCTCCTTTTTAGAAGTAATATGCAGGAAAATCCCGACATGTATATAATATACCACATTTATGAAAAAATGTCAATCTATTTCGTGAATATGATGGGGCATTTTTTCTTGCAATTCCGGAAAAATCGAAACGCTTCGCCGCAAAATCCCATGCACATAGGCAATCAATGTTCCATAGTTGGTGAACGGAACGCCAGCTTTCGCCGCCAACTCTTTTCGATATTGAATTGCACGTGGCTGCAACATACATCCGCCGCAGTGAACAATCAGCCGATACGGGGTTAAATCATCCGGAAATGTATTCCCAGAAGTCCATGTGAAATCCAGCGTTTTTCCTGTGTATGCTTGTATCCAGTTCGGCAGCTTGACCGTTCCGATGTCGTTGCACTGTCGGTGATGTGTGCAGCCCTCGGCAATCAAAATGTGGTCATGATTCTGCAAATATTCCAGCGTAGTGGCGGCAGTTACTGCTTTTTGCAGTACATCATGGTAATGTGCATATAAGATAGAAAACGAAGTCAAAGCGATTTCCGGTGGAACAATCTGATTGACCTGTTGAAATGCTTGACTATCTGTCACAACCAATTTCGGCAGCTGTTTTAATAGCGAAAGCGTTCGTTGTAATTGCTGCGGCTGAACAACCAAACAAATGGCTTCTTCATCCAAAATCGAGCGAATCGCCTGCACCTGTGGCAGAATCATCCGCCCTTTTGGTGCGGATTCATCAATCGGTGTCACCAATAAAATGATGTCGTCCTGCTGGACAAAATTTCCCAGCAGGGAACGGCTTGCTTTTGGTGCTTGTTTCTGATAGCAGGCAGCCATTTTTTCTTTGAGTTCCGAAATGTGAAATCCAGTTTTTGCACTAACTGCAATTGCTCTATCTGGCAGCTGTTCCGGCATTTGCAGGTCGCATTGATTGTAGACCTCCAAAAAGGGAATCTGCTGTTGCTGCAAATCCGCTTCCAATTTCGTTTCCAGTTCTGTCTTTCCAATGGTGCTGTTAATGACAATGACAGCCAAATCCGTGCGGTGCAAAATTTCCTTCGTCTTTTGCATCCGCAGAGTGCCCAATGTTCCTTCGTCATCTAGCCCCGGCGTGTCAATGATGACGACAGCCCCCAGCGGGAGCAGTTCCATTGCCTTGCGAACGGGGTCAGTCGTTGTTCCTTGAATTTCTGACACAATCGACATGGTTTGATTGGTAATGGCATTCACTAAGCTGGATTTTCCAGCATTTCTTCTGCCGAAAAAGGCAATGTGAATGCGGTCAGCACTGGGTGTTTGCTGTAAACCTGCTTCCATGAAGCATCCTCCTTATAATAATGAACGTCGCATCAGCATGGCATCTACAACGGTGATTTGTTGGTCATCGTTCCAGTCGGCACGATTGCCCTGTTCTGTGGTGAGCGATTCCAACCGCAGCAAATACCGATTCAATAGAACCAAATCGGAAACCGTGATAGTTCCATCACCGTCCAAATCGCCCTTTGTGGAATTTGTTGCAGTATCCGGAACAAGCCAGTTTCCTGTTCTCATGCAAAGCATGCGGATGGTGTCACCAAAATAAACATCTGTGCCATAGTCGGCAAGCGTGTCCCATAATGCCTGTTCCCAAGAAGATGCAGAATCTTCGCAGGCAGCAGCCACCAAGAACGGAGCAGTGAAACAGAGGTCATCATAATCCTGTGTTGGTGTGCCATCCAGTTTATATCCAGCAACGATATTTTCCGGTTCACCATCGGTTTCCGTCTGAATCCAGCTGTTCAGCTTGTGAATAACGGTCTTTACGATATCATTTGCACCCTTTTCGGAAGGGTAGAGCAAATCCATTCCCAATCGCCACGGAGTCCGGCAGCTGTTATAGGCATATGTGCCATCTGTGACATCTTCCAAGAAGTTTTCCGGAGCTGGAACAAATTTCCCCTCTGCATTTTTTACGATGAAATCCGGCAGCAGTCCCGTGGATTGTTCAGCGGTGATGCTTTCTATTACTGCACATGTTCCATCATATAATTTTCCCCAGCGTTCATCGCCGGTAACCGCCTCAAAGACTGGAAAATATTGCAGAATAAAGTCAGAAGAACGGGTTGCGGAATAGTAAGAATCGCTCGGGTCACATTCATGCACCCAGTCGCCCAGCTGCAACAGCCAGTCCTCTTGATTCACTTCATAGTCCATAATATCTTGAATCATGGCAAGAGCTGTTTCCCGATAAGGTGTTTCCTCACTAGAGCCCCAACGCTGGTCGGCCAACAGCAGCGAATAGGCAATATCCAGATCGCCATCCGTTGCAGAGTCTGCATCTCCGCCCTGCATCGCTCCATTGGTTGCCCCGTCAATCAAAGAAGAACCATTGTCGCATTGCTGCCAGGACATCAGATTTTTACCAATATCGCTGAGATGTGCCCGATAATAGCGGTACATTCCATCGAATGTATCTTTTGCCTGTGCATCATAGTCCGCCATACAAACTGTAATCAGCATACCATAGCCGTGTGCTTCAGAAACAGTGACTGGAACAGAAACACCATCTCCAGCATAGCGATTTTCTTCATAGGAAACATAATACTGTGGTTTGCCAGAGGAAATATAAGTGTCCTCGGTCACATAAGTTTTCTTCCATTGTTGATAGGTGTCCTGTAAGACTTGTTTCCGGTCAGCGTTAGCAGCCTGCACGGAAGTGAGCAGCGGACAGACGGAAAGGGCAAATAATCCTGCTGAAAAACCGGCGATCCATTTTTTTGCAGTGTTCATGGTGCATCTCCTTGTCTTTGAGGTGCAGTAGAATTAGAAGCGGAAATCTCGTTTTCCAGCAGCCATTTCTGCAATGTGTTCGGCTGCAATTGCCCGTACTTTTTCGTTTGGAATGTTCAGCAGTTCCTTTTGAATCAGGGCTTTTCCGATGGCACGAGTTTCCGGTTTTGCATAATCCTCCAAATATTCGTTTAATGTCATGAGGGCGTTCGGGTGGCAGCAGTTTTGAATTTGACCGCTCTTGCAGAGGGACATGAACCGGTCGCCGGTTCTGCCAGCCCGATAGCAGGCGGTGCAAAAGCTGGGGATGTATCCCAATTCCATCAGCCAGCGGACAACTTCATCCAAGGTGCGGCGGTCGCTGACATCGAATTGAGCAGAATTTTCGGACTCTGGTTCTGGCGTATCGTATCCGCCAACACTGGTGCAAGATGCACCGCTCACTTGTGAAATTCCCAGCTGCAACGCCCGTTCCCGAACCGCTTTTCCCTCTCGAGTTGACATAATCATACCCGTATATGGAACAGCAATTCGGATAATGGTGCAGATTTTTGCAAAGGTTTCATCGTCAATGCTGTTATCGAATGCATTCGGGTCAATATCATCTGCATGCTTGATGCGGGGAACACTAATCGTGTGTGGGCCTACGCCATAAGTTGCTTCTAAGTGTTCTGCATGCATTAGCAAGCCAGCAAGTTCATAGGGATATGTTTGCAGCCCGAACAGAACGCCCAGCCCGACATCATCAATCCCACCCTGCATGGCTCTGTCCATGGCTTCGGTGTGGTAATCGTAGTTGTGTTTTGGCCCTGCCGGATGCAGTTTTTCGTATTGCTCCTTGTGGTAGGTTTCTTGGAACAGGATATATGTTCCGATTCCAGCGTCATGCAATTTCCGGTAATTTTCCACCGTAGTTGCAGCGATATTCACATTGACCCGGCGAATTGCTCCGTTTTTGTGCTGAATGTGATAAACGGTGTCAATGGATTCCAGAATGTATTCAATGGGGTTGTGCAGGGGGTCTTCTCCAGCCTCCAGAGCCAGCCGTTTGTGTCCCATATCTTGCAACGCAATGACTTCTCGTTTGATTTCCTCTTGTGTCAGTTTTTTTCGGCAGATATGCTTGTTTTTGGCATGATACGGGCAGTAAACGCAGCTGTTCACGCAGTAGTTGGAAAGATAAAGCGGAGCAAATAATACGATTCGCTTGCCGTAGTAGTCCAGTTTAATGGCTTCTGCTAATTGGTAGAGTTCTTCCCAGACGGTTTCCGATGGACAGGCAAGCAAAACAGAGGCTTCCCGATGGGTCAACCCTTTTTGTAAGCGGGCTTTGGCTAAGATTTCCTGAATCAGTGGAAGATTGTTTTTGTTTTCCTGTGCATAAGCAAGCGTCTGCATCACTTCTTCGTGGCAGAGAAATTCTGCTGCTTTTGTGGAGTTTGGAAGATACATCGTTCTCTCGTCACCTTTTTTCCATAAAGTGCAGCCAAAAGCGGCTGTCTGATGTTATTATACCATGCAGCAGATGCTTTGTCAATGAATCGAATTCGCAATTGCTAATAAATGGAAATCTAAACGTGAACTTGCATAAAAAGATATACAACTTTTGTGATAATTCTCCTTGACATTTTGTACAAATTATGGTATCCTTATAGTAATAACATTCATGTTCGATTTGGAAAACAGAAAGGATGGAACAAACATGAAGAAACAGGGAAAGAAAAACCGGATATTTGCCGGAATTGCCGCAGCGGTGATGGCAGTGAGTGCAACCGCAGTTGGAATGCGTTCTTATTCTGCTAATGCAGCAGATTTGGAACTGGACAACTATGCGAAATTGCTGCAATATTCGCTGTATTTCTATGATGCAAATATGTGCGGCGACAAGGTAGGGGGAACTTCTGCATTCTCTTGGAGAGATAATTGCCATACCGGAGATGTCGCACTGGGAGGCTTCCACGATGCCGGCGATGCAATTAAATGCGGACAGACTGCCGGATTTACCGCTTCTACCTTGGGCTGGGCATATTATGAATACAAAGACCAGTTCCAGAAGACCGGAACGACTGCACACTTTAAGGTGATCAGCGATGAATTCAACGAATTCTTTAAGAGATGCACAACGCTGTCCGGCAATACCGTGACATCTTTCATCTATGAAGTTGGCGATGATGGACCTGACCATGCAAAGTGGTTTGCACCGGAAGCAATGTGGGATCACGGCAGCAGTGAAACCTATTCCACGACGGATGGGGCAAGCGATATTGCTGCACAGTATGCCGCTTCTCTGGCACAGAGCTATTTGAACTTCGGTAACGAAGAAGATTTGAAGTATGCGGTTGCCCTGTATAACTTTGCTGATAAATACCGTACGATTACTTATGACCAGAATACATATGCTGGCGGTGCAAAGGATGTACAGGATGATATTTCCTGGGCAGCAGGCTGGCTGTATCTGGCAACTGGCGAAGAACCATATCTGACCGAAAACAGCAAGTATACACAAGTTAAAAACGACTGGACACAGGATTATTGCTATGCAAATTCTCAGTTGGGTGCAGCCATCATCAACGCTGAAATCACTGGAAACTGGAGTTTTGCAACCAACTACATCGGACAGAAAGTCAACGCAAACCAGAATCAGTTATATGTGATGAACAGCTGGGGCAGTGCAAGATATGATGTTTTAATGCAGTTCTGTGCATTGGTGACTTCTAAATATGAACAGTCCGGCGTAGACTATACCGAATGGGCAAAGAAGCAGATGAACTATATTTTAGGTGACAACAATGCAAATGTTTGTCTGGTTGTTGGCTATAATGATGTTTCTGCAACCTCTCCGCACCACCGTGCAGCATCGAACTTGAAAGTAAGCGATGACTGGCATGAATGGAACTCTTGGGATGGAAAGTATTCCTCCAGCAATGGACATGTATTGTATGGTGCATTGGTTGGCGGCCCGACCAGTTCTGACTTTACGACCTATAAAGATGATGCAAGAGATGCCACTTCCAACGAAGTTGCAATTGACTATCAGGTCGGCTTAGTTGCAGCAGCAGCAGGCTTATATGACAAGTATCAGACCGGCAGCGTCGTTGCAAAGATTGGCGACGAAGTAACCGTATATCCGGATGAAGTAGCAGTTGCAAACGGCGGCGAAGTTACCACTACTACCACAACAGAAACCACAACCACTACCACAGAAACAACCACTACCACAGAAACAACGACTACAACGGAAGAAACTACCACCACAACGACATCAGAAGAAACGACTACAACATCGGAAGAAACCACTACAACGCCAGAAGAAACAACTACGACAGCAACCGAAGAAACAACAACCGTAACGGAAGAAACGACAGTTACAGAAGAAACAACAACAGTTTCCGAAGAAACTACAACCGAAGAAACCACCACAACAACTTCCGCAAGCGTTCTGCCGGATACAAATGTTGGGGATGTCAACTTGGATGGAAAGGTAGACCTGCTGGATGCAATCTGTTTGAATAAGTATCTGGCACAGCTGATTACCTTGACACCGATTGCAATTGCAAATGCAAACTGCGACCAGAAAGATGGAACAGAAAAAGTAGATGAAGATGATACAACTGTTTTGATGAAGTTTGTTCTGGGTTTCGAAGATGTTAAGGATCTCCCATACGTTGGATAATTTCTTTTCTCATTTTTTCCTCTAAGAGAAACGTGTTCGACAATGATTGTCGGGCACGTTTCTTGCTTTTCAGAGCGGAACATTTACAATTTTTTCTTTACATTTTCCCATTTATCCTGTATAATAAAAAAAGAAGGGATGCTTTTTTGTGAAGGGAGAAAGCTTTATGAAAAAAATTTTGGAAAAAGGAATTTCATGTATATTATCTGTATTGGTATTGTTACAAGGTTGGCTGGTGATACCGAATGGTGCAGCTGCGTTGGAAGAAGATTCGAGTCTGGAAACCACAACTACAGCAATTACGGAAAACTTGGGACAGGTGCAGGAATGGGAGCAGTTTCAGTATCAGGCATCTGAAAATGAAGTCACAATTGTTGGCTATACTGGAATCATTGAGGGCGTTTTAGAAATCCCCGCAGAGATTGACGGCTTTCCGGTCACACGTGTGGAAGATGATGCGTTTGTAAAGCAGGATGAATTGACAGAAGTTGTGATTCCAGCCAGTGTGATTGAAATTGGCAGCATAGCGTTTCATGATTGTGCAAACTTACAGGTTTTTACTGTTGCCGAAGAAAATCCAGCGTATTGCGTTAGAAATGGGCTGCTGCTGGATAAGAGCGAAAGCATTCTGATTCGTTGCCCCAGTGGACGCTATGGAGAAGTGACAGATATTCCGGATACGGTTTTTTTAATTTCAGATGCAGCGTTTGCAGATTGTTCTTCCCTGTCCAAAATTGAATTGCCACAGTCAGTCATTTCGATTGGAGCAATGGCGTTTTCTAATTGTACTGCATTGTATGATATCACATTGCCAGAGAATTTGCAGAAAATTGGAGATGGTGCATTTATGAATTGCACCGCTATTCAACGAATGGCACTGCCGGAAAACCTGCAACGAATTGGCATGATGGCATTTTCCAACTGTCAGTCTTTGTCAGAAGTTGTCGTTCCATCAAGGGTGCAGACTTTGTCGGATTCTGTCTTTTCAGACTGTATTGCATTGCAGCGAGTGACCTTATCAGAAGGATTGACCGGTATTTCTGTCGCTACTTTTAGAAATTGTACAGCTTTGCAGGAAATACAGCTGCCGGATACCTTAGAGAGAATCAAAGCCAATGCCTTTCAAAATTGCAGTTCTTTGCAGAGAATTCATGTGCCAGCAGCCATTTCTGAACTTTCTGCAAATACATTTTCTGGATGTATTTCTCTGTCAGAAGTGACAGTTGCGGACGAAAATCCATATTATACGGTAGTCGATGGTGTTTTGATGACAGCTGACCAGGAAACATTGATTTATTATCCGCCGTCTATTTCACAATCAGATTATACCATTCCGGAAACAGTAAAGACCATTGATCGCTATGCATTTCAAGATACCATGCAGCTGCAATTTTTGACCGTTCCAGAAACAGTAGAAACGATAGAGCCATACGCTTGTTATGATGCCAATTCTTTGAAAGAAGTGATGTTGAACGGTGCATCTGTTATTTCAGAGTATGCATTTCAGTCTTGTGACCAGTTGGAAGCAGTTACATTCGGCGATGGCGTGCAGGAAGTTCAGACGGGTGCATTTTTGGATTGTCTGTCCTTGGAAGGTATTATCTTGCCGAAAACAATTACACAAATCGGAGATTATGCATTCGGTTATCAAACAGATTCTGCGGAAACGGGAACGTATTCTATGGTAGAAAACTTTTTTATCTGCTTTTATAAAAGAACAGCTGGTGCAATGTATGCGAATTTGAATGGGTTTGACTCCATTTCGTTGGATAATGTGACTACAACCACTACTACAACTGTTTCTGCGGATATCACCACAACAACTGAAACAGAAACAACAGAAAGTAATCAAACGACAGCAGCCGTAACAACAACGGCAGCTATGGGCAGTCAAACAACAGTACTTGAAACAACAAGCAAATTGGAAACGAGTCAAATAACAACAGCAGTAGAAACAACGACAGCCATTACTACAACAACAGTCGCTGCAACCACAAAACAACCAAAAACCAGTATCATTTCAACAACAACACCGCAACTTGCTACGACAACGACAACGACAACGACGACGACTACCCACCAGCATGGCGGAACTGCTACCACTGTAACGACTGGTGTAACCACGCAAACCACAGCAGTTACGAGACAGACAACGGAAGTCACAACAGAACTAAAGGGCGATTTGAATTTAGATGGGCGAGTTTCCATGTCAGATGCCATTCGAATATTGACCTATTATGCAAAAATCGCAGCTGGACAAACGCCATATTTGTATTCTGAAGACCCTATTGCAGAAGAAGCTGCAAAAAAGCGGGTGGATATGGATGAAGATGGAACAATTGGTGTGGTAGATGCGGTTGAGATTTTAACGATCTATGCAAAGAGAGCAGCGGGGCAATTAGAATAATAGAATAAAAAAATAGAACAAAAATCTGATTTTTCTAAGAGAGAGTGGATGCATCAACCAGATTTTTTGGTTAGAATCCCAGTAAAATTGCAAAAAATAAATTGACTTTTAATACAAGTTGCTGTATAATAAAAGCAGTTCATCCGTTTTTTATGAGATCAAATGGTACAGAAAGGAAAATCAGAATGAAACAGAAAAAACAGGTTGGAAAACGTTTGCTGGCAGGATTGCTGGGAGCAGTGCTGTTGCAGACAGCAGTCAGCGTTCCGTCCGGATTGCAGGCATCTGCTGCGGACGATGTGGAGTATAATTATGCGAAAGCATTGCAGTATTCCATTTATTTTTATGATGGCAATATGTGCGGAACGCAGGTTGCCGAAAATAACCGCTATCAGTGGCGTGGCAACTGTCACACCTATGACGCACAAGTGCCTTTACAGCCAATGGGAACTGATGAAGTTGGCACGAACTTGTCCCAATCATTCATTGACCAGTATCGGGACATTCTTGACCCGGATGGAGATGGCTATGTGGATGTTTCCGGCGGATTCCATGACGCTGGCGACCATGTAAAGTTTGGCATGCCGGAAAACTATGCCGCTTCTACCTTGGGCTGGGGCTATTATGAATTTCGGGATTCCTACAAAAAGACAGGACAGGATGACCACATTGAAACAATTTTGCGGTATTTTAACGATTACCTGATGAAGTGCACGTTCCGGGATGAAAATGGCGAAGTTGTTGCCCATTGTTATCAGGTGGGCGATGGCGATATTGACCACGCTTACTGGAACTCTCCGGAAGTGGATACCATGGCAAGACCTGCCTATTTCCTGACAGGCGACAAGCCGCAAACCGATTATGTTGCCTCAGCAGCTGCTTCGCTGGCAATCAACTATTTGAATTTTAAGGATACCGATCCAGACTATGCAGCAAAGTCTCTGGACTATGCAAAAGCACTGTTCCAGTTCGCAAAGAGCCATGAAAAGCAGCTGAGTGACAATGCAGATGGGCCGAAATCCTATTATGTATCTTCCAAGTGGGAAGATGATTACTGCTGGGCAGCAGCATGGCTGTTTAAAATTACCGGCGATGAAAGCTATTTGCAGGAAATTTACCCGTACTATGATTACTATGCAGCACCGTGCTATGTGTATTGCTGGAATGATATGTGGAACGGCGTGCAGTGTATCTTAGGCGAAATTTCAGAGGACAAGCCTGCCAAGGAAGGCGAGTATGTTTATCCGCAGTTTATTGAAAAGTACAAGGAAGCTGCTGGAAAATCGCCATATGAAGAAATGGATTGCTGGGCATCCGTTGCAAAGGCAATCACCACTTATATGACAGGCGGTGTCGGAACGATTACACCGGCAGGCTATTTCTGGCTGAATACCTGGGGCTCTGCACGATATAATACTGCTGCACAGCTGTGTGCACTGGTTTATGACAAGTACAACAACAATGGCAAGCCGTCCGAATACAGCGAATGGGCAAAAGAACAGATGCAATATCTGATGGGCAACAACCCGATGAATCGGGCTTATATTGTCGGATATAGCGAAAATGCTGCAAAGTATCCGCACCACCGTGCAGCCTCCGGCTTGACCAGAGCATACCAGAGAGCAGCGTCATGTTCTGTATGGTGCATTGGTTGGTGGGCCGGATGCCTCTGACAAGCACAATGATATTACCGCAGACTGGATTTATAACGAAGTAACGATTGACTATAACGCAGCGTTTGTTGGTGCAAGTGCTGGATTGTATGCGTATTTTGGCGATGACTCCATGCAGGTAACGCCAGATTTCCCGCCGAAGGAAGAAAACAACGGAGAAGAAGGCGGCGGCAATAATTACTGGGTTGAAGCATTTGCAGTGAATAACCCGTGTGCAGGCGGAGCAGGAACAACAAAGATTTCTATGAAAGTCATGACCGATTCCATTACGCCGAGAACCGATGTTACCGTTCGCTATTTCTTCAATACGAAGGAAATGACCGATCCAAGTTTGGTACAAGCAACAGAATTGTATGACCAGGCGGCAACCGAAGCAGCACCAGCAGATGGCGTAATTTCTGGGCCATTCCAGTATGATACATCCTATGACCCGAATATCTATTATTTTGAAGTGGCATGGGATGGCTATACTATTGCAAATTCCAACAAGAAATATCAATGCTCCGTTGGCTTATATTATGGCGACCAGTGGGATGCATCCAATGACTGGAGCTATCAGGATTTGCCAGTATTGACCGATTCGGAAATGTTCGGCGATGGCAATGAAGTGAAGAGCGATTATATTTGTGTTTATGCTGGCGGTGAACTGGTTGGCGGTACAGAGCCGAACGGCAGCACACCAAAACCAGCAGAAACAACGACCACCACTACAACAGCTACGACTACCACAACCACAACGACTGTAACGAATGCAACAACCACAGAATCTGAAGTTTCTACAACTTCTGCCACAGAAGTTACCACTACAGAATCCAAGCCAGCTACTACAACATCTCTGACAGAAGCAACCACTACAGAATCCGCAACAACCACAACGACGAAAGATGCAGATACAGACATTTATTATGGAGATGTCAATCAGGATGGAGCTGTTGATTTGTTGGATGCAATTTTTATCAATAAGGCGTTAGCAAACATGGTTACATTGTCAGAATCTGCTGCAAAATGTGCAGATTGCTATGATGATGGCGTTCTGGATGAGAGAGATGCAACTATTTTGATGCAATTTGTCATTGGAAAAATTAACGATGTGCCATCTAAAGAATTGTAAGATTTCGCATTTTGCAATTCATCGCAAAAAAGAAGGGAATTATTCAACATGAAATCAGAACATCTGACAGAAGTCAAGCAAATTTTAAAGCAACATCAATTCAAAAAGTTATTTTCCGGTGATACAGAAAATACGTTTATCCAATTTTTCCGGTATTGTTTTGTCGGCGGTTTCGCAACCGTTGTAGACTGGGCGTTGTCCTCGCTGCTGTTTTATCTGGTCTTTTCCGGGTCTGGCTATGCAGCCCTCTGCAATGGCTTGTCATTTGTTGCCGGATTGCTGGTCAACTATTTTCTCAGCACATTCTGGATTTTCAAGCAGTCCAAAATGCAGAATCGCTTTTTAGAGTTTCTCTCTTTTGCGGCGATTGGTGTTGTAGGGTTGCTGCTGACCATCGGCATTACAAAGGGGTTTGCTTGGGCACTGGCAGATGTGACAAGCTTGTATCAGATTTTGAGCAAGGTAGTTTCCACGGCAGTGGCATTCTTCTGGAACTTCTTCGCAAGAAAGTACCTGCTGTATACAAAGAAAGAAGCATAAGAATCTATATTTTTTAAAATTGACGGAAAGAAGGGTGTGAAGCGATATGAAACTGTTGTTTATTGGTGCGACCCATGAAGTCACCGGCAGCTGTACCTATCTGGAGGCGTGTGGAAAACGCATCTTGATTGACTACGGCATGGAGCAGGGAAGAGATGTCTATGAGAACATCCGTGTTCCCTGTGCTCCATCGGAAATTGACTATGTATTCTTGACCCATGCCCACATTGACCACTCTGGCTTGCTGCCGCTGTTGTATGCAGGCGGATTCCGTGGGGAAATTCATGCCACACAGGCAACCGTTTCGCTTTGCCAGATTATGCTGCGAGATAGTGCCCACATTCAGGAATTTGAAGCAGAGTGGCGGAATCGAAAGGCAAAACGCAGCGGTGGCGATATCTATACACCGCTTTACACCATGCAGGAAGCATTAGGGTCGCTGGAACACTTCGTTCCGCATCCTTATGGAGAGAAAATTTCCATTGCAGATGGCATTACAATCCGGTTTTTAGATGCGGGGCATCTGCTCGGTTCGTCCAGTATTGAAATCTGGCTGGAGGAAAATGGCATCAGCAAAAAGCTGCTGTTCTCCGGTGATATTGGGAACTTCCATCAGCCCTTGATTCGTGACCCACAGTATGCCGATACTGCGGATTATGTCATCATGGAATCCACCTATGGCAATCGCCTGCACGAAAAGCCAAAGAATTATATTCAGGATTTCGTGCAAATTCTGCTGGAAACCTTCCAGCGGGGCGGAAGCGTCATTATTCCATCGTTTGCTGTGGGCAGAACGCAGGAATTGCTGTATTTTCTAAAGCAAATCAAAGACCAGAATTTGCTTGGGAAGTATCAGGATGTTCCGATTTATGTGGATAGTCCGCTTGCCATTGAGGCGACAGAAATCTTTCAGCGAAACAAGGAGAGCTGCTTTGATGAAGAAGCCCTTGCTTATGTGCAGCGTGGAGAAAATCCAATCGGGGTATCTGGGTTGCGGACGGCGGTCACCAGTGAAGCTTCTATGGCAATCAATGCAGACACTCGCAGCAAGATTGTCATTTCTGCGAGCGGTATGTGTGAAGCAGGGCGAATCAAGCATCACTTGAAGCACAACCTCTGGAAGCCGGAAAATACGATTTTGTTTGTCGGCTATCAGGCTGTCGGCACATTGGGACGGCGATTGCTGGAGGGTGCAAATTATGTAACATTGTTCGGCGAGTCGGTAAAGGTTGCCGCACAGATTCGACAGTTGCAGGGTATGAGTGGTCATGCTGACCAGAAAGGGCTGGAACTTTGGATTCAGCACGTGCAGCAAGTGAAGAAAGTCTTTGTCATTCACGGAGAAACAACCGCTGCGGATACATTCACGGAATTGCTGAATGAGCAGGGTATTTCTGCCTATGCACCCTATAGCGGAACAGAATTTGATGTGGCAAGTGGGCAGTTCTTGCATGAAGCAGAGCCGGTTTATCTGGAAAAGCCGAAGTCTGTAAAGGCATCTGCAACCTATGACCGCCTGCAAATTGCATTGGATCGTGTCACTGCTTATATTCAGAATGCACGTGGCTATTCCAACAAGGAATTGGCAAAGATGGCAGACCAGCTGACCCAGCTGTGCAACAAGTGGGAACAATAACAGGCTGTAATTGAATTTTGATACACGCAACACCGCATATTTTTGTGCGGTGTTGTTGATTTGATAAGAAAATAGGAGGACAAATACCATGGAACAGACGATGTTAGAAGCAATGATGAGCAGAAAAAGCGTTCGGAGTTATACCGACCAAATGGTGTGTATGACTTATCCGCTTATCGGCAACTACGGTATGACTGATGAAGATTATGAAACCAAAGTGCCTACTATGGGCGGACTTATTGTAAGGGAATATAACGATTTACCGTCTAACTTCCGCTATACCAAAACACTTGATGAGGTACTTGTGGAATATGATATTCCGGCTATCAGCGGTGTTGATACACGAATGATTACACGAATTATTCGTGATGAAGGCTCGCAAAAAGTTATTATCTGCAACGCAGATGTACCTTATGAAGAAGCACTTAAAAAAGTCAGGGAATATGTTATTCCGACTGATATGGTTTCACGCGTAAGCTGTAAAAAACGCTGGTATTCAAGAACTCCTAATCATAAGTATGATGTTGTAGCTATTGACTGCGGCATTAAGCATAATATTATTCGTAAGCTTAATGAAAAGGGCTGTAATGTTACAGTAGTGCCTTACAATATCACAAGTGAAGAAATACTTAAAATGCGCCCTGACGGTTTATTTCTTTCTAACGGTCCGGGTAACCCGGAGGATGTTCAAACCGTTATCAATGTAGTAAAAGAACTCAGAGGTAAGCTTCCGATCTTCGGTATCTGCCTTGGTCACCAAATGATTTCACTTGCACTTGGTGCAAAAACATTTAAAATGAAATTCGGCCACAGGGGCGGTAACCACCCTGTTAAAAATATGGAAACAGGCAAGCTTGAAATTACATCGCAAAACCATTCATATGCAGTTGATGTAAAGTCACTTGAAGGAACTGACCTTGAACTTACACATATCAATTTGCTTGATGATACGGCAGAGGGTGTTAAGTGTGAAAAGGACAAGCTTTTCTCGGTTCAGTATCACCCGGAAAGTGCACCTGGCCCGCAGGATAGTGCTTACTTATTTGATAAATTTATTGCACTTATGCAAAAGGAGGAAGACTGATATGCCAAAGAGAACTGATATTCACAAAATACTTGTAATCGGCTCCGGCCCGATTGTAATCGGCCAGGCGGCTGAATTTGACTATTCCGGCACACAGGCTTGTCTTGCTCTTAGGGAAGAGGGATATGAGGTTGTACTTATTAACTCAAACCCTGCAACTATTATGACGGATACTGATATTGCAGATAAAGTATATATGGAACCTCTTAATCTTGAATATGTTGCAAGAATTATCCGCCATGAAAGACCTGATGCAATTTTACCGTCACTCGGCGGTCAAACCGGCCTCAACCTTGCAGTTCAGCTTGC
>OHSH01000424.1_pt1 | contig 21984 bp, 25 predicted proteins | sample 1578611 | NCBI WGS metagenome assembly OHSH01 (sample SAMEA3879576, study PRJEB24766) | human gut metagenome | biome: human-associated habitat; feature: feces | place: USA | collected 1985/1987 | reverse complement strand
ATACAAATATCGTGAAACACGCAAATTCGCACATTTCACAGGCGGCTTGATAATCAGTACAATATATTCAGAAAAATGAATTGGAGGTATGCTTAATGAACACAGCAGTAAATGAATATAATTACAGATTTAAGCTCACAGATTATTCTCTGTTTGACAGAAACAGAGCCAGAAAAGTTGCTATTTATGGTCGTGTTTCAACAGAACACGAAGCACAGTTATCTGCATTGGAAAATCAGTTACAATGGTATGATGACCAAGTAAAATATCATCCGAACTGGACGGTCTGTGAACGATATATTGATGAAGGTATCACGGGAACACAGGCAAAAAAACGCCCTGCCTTTTTGAAAATGATTGAAGATGCCAAGCAAGGTAAATTTGATTTAATTGTTACCAGAGAGGTATGCCGTTTTGCACGAAATGTTGTGGATACCCTTGTTGTTACAAGAGAGTTAAAAGGCATAGGCGTTGAGGTGTTTTTTATCGACGATAATATTTGGACAATGGACGGAGATGGAGAACTGCGGCTATCTCTTATGGCAACATTGGCACAGGAAGAAAGTCGCAAGACTTCCGAGCGTGTAAAAGCAGGTCAGAAAATCAGCCGTGATAATGGTGTTCTCTATGGAAACGGTAATATTTTAGGTTATGACCGTGTTGGAGATACCTATGTTATCAATGAGGAACAGGCAGAAACGGTCAGAATGATATATGATTTGTATCTGCAAGGTTATGGCTCGATGAAAATCGCAAAGATTTTGACGGAGCGAAAAAGGAAAACAGCTTCTGGACTTATAAAGTGGAGCGTTTCAAATATTATGAGAGCGATTAAAAATGCCACTTACACAGGAACAAAGTGTTACAACAAATCCAGAAGCAATAACTTTTTAGAGCAGAAGCGAATAAACAATCTTGATATGTCCACTTATGAATATGTTGAGGGTGATTTCCCTTCTATTATTTCTCAAGAGATATGGAATAAAGCACAGGCGATAAGGGAAAGTAGAGTAAAACCACACATAGTAAGCGTGATTCACGAGATATATGGGTCAATAAGCTACGTTGTTCCTGCGGCTCATCATACCGTAAAAATAAATGGCATACGAAATTGGACGGAAAAACCTCTTACGGTTATCAATGCTACAATCAGCTTAACAACGGAATTAAACGGAAAAGAGCTGAAATCGGTTTAGATACTGAGGGATATTGTGACAGCAGAATGATAACCGATTGGAAACTCGATTTTATGGCAAAAGCTTTGTTAGAGCATCTCTGGACGGAGAGAAAAGAGTCTGTACTGATTGCGTTAGACCTTATTAAGTATTATTATAAGGAAGAAAAATCTAACGAAACTCAATCCGATACGGTAACGATACAGGCGAAATTGGATAAGGCAAATAGCAGACTGACTAACTTGATTGCTATGAGAGCTGATGGAGAGATTTCCAAGGACGAGTATCAAGCAATGAGAAGTCCTGTCGATGAAGAAATCAAGAAACTTCAAAAAGCACTTGATGAAATTCCACAGGAAAAAAGCAATCCGAAAGGATTGGATATAGAGGGTATCCGTTCCACTCTGAACAGCTTTATTGATTTTAGTGGTAGCACTATCAGCCACGATGTTGTCAATCAGTTTGTATATCTGATAACACCGACATCGGATACTACATTTGATTGGTATGTTAATCTGAATGGGACAGCAGATGTGAAAGCAACCTTTACAGCGGAAGGCAGAAAGAAAAACTGCATTATCAAATTGGAGGAAATCGAAAAGATTTCCTCGGTACATAGGGAAAAGAATGAGGACAATGCTCATTTCATTAAAAACCCCCATATTTTTACCTATCTGCACAGGCTGCAATCGCTAACAAGTAGGAAAGATTTCGTTTGTAAAATCTATCTTTGATAATTAGGGGGAAATTCCAAATATTGGTTTTTCCCCTTTTGTATTGGGTTGTCTAAGGATTCTATCTCTTACTAAGAGATAGAGTTTTTTTATTTTATACAAAATTCTTAAAGGAGGTTCGAGGTTATGAACAACACAGCGTTAAGAGTACAGGACATTTTACAGAGAGAAATTAGCGAGGGCGAGATACAGGGACAGTTATCACAAGTCACTCATTTACATCCTTGGAATATCTGATGACACGAGACGGCATTTCGATGAAATCCACGACTTGAAAGGCGGATACATTAAGTCGGATTGCCTGAAAGCAGGCTGGATTACAAGTGGAAGTGCTTGTGCAGTAAGGCTTGACGTCGGTATATGTCCGTCCGTAAACCAATCTATATTTTGTCCTTGTTTTATTATGATATGTGCCAGTCGGGAGTTTGTATCTACCTTCCCATCTGCCGTCTTTTCTTTTTCAAATGTTTTCACCATGTCGTGGCATTTTCAATCCTCCTACCATAAGTTTGACCATAAATAAAATTATAATTGTATCAATTATCATTTTATCTACAAATATAAATGTGATTTTGTGCAATACTTACTATTTTTTTGCTATAATATGCCAAATTTTGTTGACAATCTGACACGCAATCACTATAATTTTTATTGTGATGTGACTGAAATCTATGTCAGTATATATGTTTTCCTTTTCGTAGATGTTGACATTCTGCGAAAGATTTATATCCTTGCATGATGCGAATTATCCATGCAAGATATCAAATTATAATATGACAAAAGGTCAATTACAATCATCATAGTGTATTTGAAAGGATCTATGCATAAATTAGTAAACAGAGCTACGATAGCCGGTTGTGAGGTAAAAGGTAAAGAACCTAGATATGAGACACTGATAAAACTGGCTGATTACTTTGATGTATCGATAGATTATTTGGTTACAGGAGAAGAAAATCGGTTAGGCATACAAAAATAGAAACAATTTGCTGGGGAGCAGAGGATTTATAAATGAAAGTCAGGGGGATAGTCCCTTCTTATTCTAAAATGACATGAGGCTAAAGGTGTAGCCTGATGTTCTATTCGTTTATGAATCCCATGGAAACTTTAATAATTATAAAAAAGAAAAGATTTAAGCCTGTGGTGCGATAAAAAGCATTTGGGGTGAGATATATATTAGAAGAACAGGTTATGAATATAGAAGCGAATGTACTAAATGAAATTATGTCCACCATAGGTAGTGTGTCGCCGGAGACAGGTGGAATAATTGGAACCCAAAACGATGTTGTATGTGCATATTATTTTGACAGAACCGGGAGTTGCGATAGCAATACATACAAACCGGATACGGTTACTGTAAATAGTGTCATATCGGATTGGACGCAACGGAGTATACAATTTGCGGGGATTGTTCATAGCCATTTGGAAGATAGGTGTGAGTTGTCCTGTGCAGACATCAAGTATGCACAGCTAATCATGACGGCAAATGATATGGAAAGAATATTATTTCCGTTAGTCGTTATAGGTAACAAGACAAGGCTCATCATGTATATGGTTGACAGGTGTGGAGATGTCACGGCAGAAGAAATAACCTTGATTTAAACAGATGTTACGTACATCTGGTTTAAATAAATCCAATGATAAGGAGGAGCACAAAGATGAGAGGAGTCAAAGCTAACGTAAAGTTGCCGGAAGGAACATGCTGCGCATATGACTGCAAGGCTTGTGGATGGTCCAATCCGGGAGAGAAAGACAGTAGTGGCAAGATTTGGTGCACCAGAAATCATGCATACTACTATCCATGGGAGAGTTCATCTGGGTGCAGCGGCTATTTCACGAGAAAGTAATTGCAGGAAAATTAAGTTCAGCCGTGAGGTAATCAGTGAGTTAAGAAAACATTAGTGGATTGCCTTACGGTTAGACTAGCGAAGAGAGGATGCACATGAAGGTTGATATTATAGATATTGAGAGTGAAGAACCAGTGATTCTTGAATTGGAGGACTTTGATGATGAGAAAGTCCCAGTTGAGCTTGTAAAAAAGTTTGAATACGACGGAAGATTATTTGTATTAGGCAACGACCTTAATGATGGTGAATCAATGTACATATTTGAAGTAGGACATACTGAAATGGGAGAGATGTTGTCGAGTATAAATGATGAAGAAGAATTCAACAAAATAGTTAGTTTATTAAATGATTGTGATTGATAACAGGTGATAGCAGATGAAAAGATGTCCAAGTTGCAATGATTTTGCATTGTATGATGACAGTATAGATACTTGCCCGATATGTGGAACAACCTTGATAAGGTATCGAAGAAGGAAGACCATGGCTATTCGTGAAGATTCTTTGAAGGTGATTGAACCGGTTTCATATACTCCAGAATTGACGAGAGAGTATGATGGTGGAACACCTGAGTTTGAAACGCGAGAAGGATTCAACTATGTGTATCGCGGTACTGTTACAGAGATAAGCTCACACGTGAGATACCATAACAGATTTAAGAAGATTGTAAATGCTCTGCTTCGTGGAGAACCATATCAGTTTGGCAACACTTCGCACGAGACTGTTTTTAGAATTGAGGGTTTTCACGATGGACTTGTATCTGGAAGAAAGCGCGATCTAATATTCTATGGAGACATCGAAGGCAGAATTAATTATGGCGATGATGTTATAGCGATAGCGAGAAAGTTAGGTGACAGGTATGTTGTTATTAGATTGTATTCAAACGAGACTGAATCACAAATCAAGGCTCCACCACAGATTCCGGCATCGCTGTTTTGGATATTGGATTTAGTGGTTATCTTCGGAATAATTTGTTTGATTAGTTCCGGAGTGCTGTTTGATATTTTGATATATGCAATATTGATTGTAAGTTTTTTGATATTTCTCGGTGGATTTTTTAGTAAAAAGTGATATTTACCCTAGGAGATGACATTATGGCGAACTATTACACAGACAGAGATAATTATTTTTTACAGCATGCTTCGGAGATATATGAATACCTGTCTGGAGATAGTCTGTCCAGATATGCGCATAGTTCATTACTCAACTACAATAACTATGATGAGGTTTCTTTGAGAATCAAGGAGGTTACCGGCTACAGAAAACTTAAAGATTCAGATGTCAATATAGCCACTATAAGCAATAGTGTGGCGAGTTCATTGTCATCCTCTCATAGTAGTGATATAGCTGTTGGATATTTCCTTGTGTCCGATGGGCGCAGCACGAGATTGTTCTTTGGCTCTGAGGATAATGGATTCGAGAACAACCTTCGCTCAGTATTACCGGAATTACATATAAGAGACAATATCAGAAGCAATGTGTTTTGTCGAGCATCTAACTATAGTGGGATAGTAACAGGAGCATTTAGAATCAATGAAGATGTTGTAGATACCATCATGAATGCAATGGAAGGCAGGGAGATGATGGTGGCGATTCTTGCAATTCCCGCAGATGGTATTTCATATACTACTGCACTTTCGGAGCTTGCATTATTATCGAGCAGATATAACAATCAGAACAACACGTTTGGAAACAACGGAAGGAGACAGTTGCCGGACAACTTTCCGGGGAATCGTCGTCTCTTGGACTTCTTAAATCGTCAGGGAGATAGATTTTCCGAGGACGGAAATGACATATGGGAAACTGCTATATGGTTTACGGCAAACAGAGAATCAGATAGAAATGCTTTGGGTGACTGCCTTGTCGGGGCGTTTAATAGAGCGGATGAGATACAACTTGAAAGAGCCGGATGTTTTTATATCAACACAAATGGATTCAGAAACAGCAGACTGCACATACCTACGTCGAGATATAGAAATATAGGCTATGACTTGGATAGTAATCTTATTAAAGGTGATCTGATATCGTACATGACAAGCAAGGAACTGGCATCGCTTTTCCAGTTGCCTCTGTATAGTCACTCAGGAATCGAGGTCATAGATGCAGATATTACATCTGACAGTATGAGAACATTTGCCTATAATAGTTCGGGTACCGACACAGCGGATAGTTTTGTCCTTGGGAGCATGGACGAGAGCAGACAGCCGTTGTACGTAAAGTTGGACGCAATCCAGAGACATGTGTTGGTAACCGGAACGCCGGGAAGCGGTAAGAGTAATACGGTAAAACACATTTTGGAAGAAGTAGCGAGAGCAAATAAGAACTTCTGTGTCTTGGAATCGGCAAAAAAGGAATATTGGGAGTTGATAGGCTCAGTCAACGATTTGCAGGTGTATTCTGCGGGATATGATGCATTACCGCTTCGGTTGAATCCGTTTGAACCGGAAGATGGTGTCGTCATAGGAAATCATATAGATGAGCTGATGTACGCGTTTTCGGGTGCGTTCGATTGGGAAGGCCGAATACGAATGGATTTTAAGGGCTTGCTTGGATACACATATGAAAAGCTGGGATGGAAAATCTATGATGAGGCATATAAATATCGAGGCAGATATCCTTCGTTTGAAGATCTTATGAATAATCTCTATGAGTATTCGGATAAGGAGATTCGTTCAAGCAGTGAGATTAAGAGGGATATAGAGGGCGCTATATACAGTAGAGGCAGGGATTTGCGTTCGGGAATATCGGGATTGATATTTCAGAACAGTAGCGATAGCAGAACTTTGTTAACTGGGGAGAGACTTTGTACCGGTCATAATGTAGTAGAGCTTGATGATTTGTCTACCGAGGCAAAGTCATTTGTGGTAAGCATACTGCTTATCAAGATTAAACAGTACATATATCGGCAAAATGAGACAAGCCATCTTCGTAATGTGTTGGTTTTGGAGGAGGCTCATAATGTGATGGCAGACATTCCTGAAGGCGCTGCCAAGAGCTCGAAATCAATTACAAGTACATACTTTAGCGATATGCTTTCGGAAGTGAGAGCTTATGGAGTGGGAATGATTATAGCTGACCAAAGTACGTCAAGGATAAACCAAAGTGCTATAAGGAATACTTCTGTTAAGATTATTCATGAGACCAGCGACAGAAGAGATATGGAGAGTGTTTCATATGCGTTGGGGCTCAGTGAATATCAAGAGAGTGTGCTTCCGACAATGCTAACAGGACAAGCCCTCGTATCATTGCCGGGCGGTGGAGTTACTTCAAAAGTAAATGTGCAGCATTCGGATACAAGTGTGAAAAATGTTGCGTGTATATTTTGCAAAAGCAGAGAATTCTGTTGTTATGAAAGAGTTAAGAATAAGGTCCGTATGGATGCTGATACAGTGCTTACGGTAGAGAGAATGCTTACCGCTATGTATGATGGACGCAGAATTCGTGAAATGGTTGATGCTTTTGCACGAAAACACAGATTAGATACATGGGAGACTCTCTGTGCTTTGGGGTATGTATTGATGCAGTCCGGCTCCAGAGGAATGAGAGAATATAGGAAATTGATATACAGGTATATGGGAGGTGAGGAATGATGCGTGAGTTTGGATCAGATGATGTGGACAGCAGGGAAGTCGGAAGCGGACAAGAGATACATGAAATGTCTGATTTCCAGCCTGTGGAATGTGGAGATGAATATAAATCATCGGCGGAAATTGCAGACTCTGTTCATCTTGAGACAAAGAGGGACATGCTGTCTGAGCATGGTGAAGTGATGTCAGAATCACAGAAAGAGTTGCTTGAATCAGATGAAACACTCGAACGACTTAATGTAGTGTCAAGTGATGAGTATGTGGAACGATTTCAAGATGTCCCGCTTAATGTTATAGGACACTGTGATTCGGAAGGAAATATATATATCAAGGACATATCGCCTGCGGAGATTGAACATGTTTCGACACATGAAACGATTCATCTGTGTGCAGACAGAAAAAATGAGACAGAAACCAATGGAGATGAGGTTATTGTCAGTGGAGTAAGAGAAACCAGATTTCATGAAGATGGTAGAGTTACTGATATGAACTGTGGAATCAATGAAGGACTTACCGAAATGTACACATTGAGAGAACTTGAAAATACGGGACGGGAACAAGCGGTACAGGAAATGATCTCGTATCCGGAAGCTCGAATGTGGGCAGAGAGATTGGAGTCTCTGACAGGTAAAGAAAATGTTGAAGCTGCTTATTTTGGAGATAACAAGGAAGGACTTATAAGTGAATTCAACAGATTGAATGGATATGACGGAGCATGGAATCAGTTTTCAAGGGATATTGATATACTGACACGCGGCGGCAACACGAACGAGACACAGCATGCCAAAGAAAGATTGTTTGTACAGTATAAAACAATGGCGATTAATAGATATGAAGGTTTTAGATAGGAGATGTTGATTATGAGCGCAGAAGAAATCTTGTATAATTTATTTCTAAATAAAATGGGCAATGCGCCATTTAACGGCAAGAAATTGGCAGAAGGTGTACGAGGATATGTACGAGATAATGGTTTAAATAACGCTTGCGTAGGTACAGATGAAAAAACATGCAAAATGCTTGTTGAGACATATGTAGAACCGATATTCCGACTGAGCGCAGATTATGTTAGAGCGTACTTTGAAAATTATGACATGATAGTGGAATTGAACGCATATTCTAACGAAATATTAGAACTCGCAGTAAGAACACATAATGGCGAGAACATGAAAATGGATAATGACGCAATTGAGGGTAAGTTAACGTCACTTGCGAGAGGACTGTATAAAGAGCCGATGTTAAAAAGCATGGTAGATATGCAAGTGTCAGAGGGATTGCTTGATATAGCTTATATCAATGGGAAATCCGACAAGATGAGTATGCGGCTGTCAAGAAGGGTAAATGTGAAATAAAATGACTACGGAGTCTATCAGTAAATACTAGGAGACATTGGGATGAGAGGTTCATAGAGAGTTAACTTGGAAATCGAAAACAGCTGTAATATTGAAGAAAATATATTGATGAATGGAGGTTAAATGAATATGAATATGCAGGATGCATTAGGTGTAATGGCTGATAACAATAACGATTTGAGCACATACGTTGATATTGTTTTTGTTATAGACGGGACGGGAAGTATGCAGCCATTGATAAACAAGGTAAAGACACTGGCGTTATCATTACATGAAAAGTTGGAGGAGGGCTTGCGAGAGAATAAAAGACGGATAGATAATCTTAGGGCGAAGGTTATTGTTTTTAGAGATTACTATGTGGATGGAAATGCGGCAATGGAAGAATCAGTTTTTTTCGAGTTGCCTGATGCGAATAATAAGTTCCATGACTTTGTGTCAAATATTACTGCTAGCGGTGGCGGTGATGAACCAGAAAGTGGTCTTGAAGCATTGGCATTAGCTTTAAGATCTGATTTTATAACCGGAGGGGATAGACAACGGCATGTTATAGTTTTGTTTACGGATGCTTCGGCACATAGATATGAAAAACAAAAGGAAGGAGTGCCAAATAATTACCCTTCAAATATGTTTAGAAGTTTAGATGATTTGTACAGAACATGGGGCACGGGACAAGATGCACTAGGTGTTGAATCTAATAATATGACGCCGCAGATGTCAAAAAAAGCCAAGCGTCTGGTATTATTTGCCCCAGCTGTTTATCCGTGGAAAGAAATTGAAGAAAATTTTGAGAATACGATGCGAAGAGAAATGAATAAAGGTAATGGAGGTGCGGAATTAGACATAGATGATATTATAAAGATGCTTAGTTGCTCGATAGCTTGATAAGATAGGAAAGTAAGGATTGCCTATTAAATCGGGAACATATGTTTATTTAGTTTAAATTAATTATATTACGGAGGATATTAAAATGTCAGATTTGCAGGAAAGTTTAGGAATGATACCGGATAAACAGACAAACGTGGACATTGTATTTGTTATTGATGTAACACGGAGTATGGATCCAATTATAGATATGGTAAAGAGGACGGCATTATCATTTCGGGATCTTTTGGAAGAAAAATTAAAAAGCTCACATCATGTTATCAATAATCTCAGGATTAAAGTTATATGGTTTAGAGATTTTTATTATGATGGCAATCAAGCTTACGGGGAATCAGACTTCTTTGAACTCCCTGAACAGAAAGAAGATTTTCATAAATATGTTGAGAGCTTGGAAGCTAAAGGGGGTGGAGATTTGCCAGAGTCATCCTTAGAGGCTCTTACAATGGCAATGCGTTCTGATTTTGTTCAAACGGGAGATAGCCGGAGACATATTATTGCGTTGTTTACAGACGATGGAGCTCATCCATTAGAGGATTATGACAAATTAGTAGAGGAGGCAGCAAAAGAGTCTTGTCGACCTACGATGTACCCGGATAACATGCCCAAGGATATAGAAGAATTTTATCGTATGTGGCAAAAAGATGAAGAAACTCAAGAAGCATTGGGAGTGTCTAATCTTGATCCGAAAGGGCGAAGACTGGTATTATTTGCACCTGACGCATATCCGTGGAATGATTTGGAAACTGATTTGGAATATGTGTTTAGAAAACCAATAGAGGCTGGTCAAGGTGGAAAGGATTTAGTATCGGATGATATGGCTGCGATGCTTGCGTATTCGTATGCTGAGTAGTAATTAGTTTTTGTTATACATGCATTCTTTACTTGGCTTGTTTTTTACAATTGCAGACATGAAGAATGCATGTGTATTAGGATATTGTTTGTTTGTTCGAGGAAAGGAGACTGGCGATGATACCATTTAGCTTCCAAAAATCTAATAAAGGAGATGAGTGTGAGGACGCTTTACCAATAGCAGATGAGAGATATTCAATTGTATGTGATGGTGTTGGAGCGTCAGGTCTAACAAAGCATTGTTTAAATGATAAGAAAACGGGGACTCAAGTTAGACATACAAGCGCCTATTTGGGGTCAAGAATTGTATGCAATAGTGTAAATGACTACTACAATTACAATCTTGAAGAGTTTAATAGAACATTGTTGAACTGTGATAGTGTAAAAGAAGTTATAGAAAAATTTGTAAATGGATTAAAGAATTATGTGATAGAATCGCTGAATCGAAAAATGATGGAATGGAATATAACGCCATCAAACAGTAAAACATTTAAGGATTTTCCTACGACGTTAGCTTCTACGGTTTACATTAGCAATGGAAACAAAACGAGTGTATTAGTTATATGGGCTGGGGATTCTCGGGCTTATGTTTTGTCACGGGAAAATGGTCTTCAATTATTGAGTTTGGATGATGCTGTTGATTCTGAAAATAAAATGAATAGTGATTCGCAAATGACCAATGTAATTTTATATGGCGATGAATTTAAACTTAATTATGCCTTATATGAAGTTACTTCTCCGTGCTTAATTTTTTGTTGTTCTGATGGCTGTTTTGATTTCAGAAAATCACCTTTGCATTTTGAGTATGCGTTATTGTATACAATAATTAATTGTAAAAGTGGTAATTCTGAAAATAATATTGGAGAAATTCTGGCTGAAAATATTTTGGATGTTATGTGCAGGGAAATTGGTGATGATACTACGATGGCTGGTGTCATTGTGGGTATGAGTTCTATTGATGATTTGAAAAATACATATCAACCAAGAATGAAGGAATTTGAGAGTACGGTAGAAAAGATAAATACATATATTAATGACCTTAATGAGTATAAACGAGAAAGCGATGAGAAGAATAAAACAATTAGATTATACGCAAGTGAGTTTGAGACTCTGGTTTACAATTTAGTCACTTCATTAATGAACTTAGATAGTTCACTAGATGAATATACCTGGTTAGCGTCAGTAAAAGATTACAATAAATATAAGGAAAAAATCGAGTCGGCAAGTAGGCGAGATTATACAGAAGAAACTTATGGAGATGATAAAGCAAGAAAACTTTGCATGGATTTTCTTGTCGCTGACTATTTGAAGAATAAGTACTCACAAAGGATGAGAAGTTACAAAGATTCAAACTGTGACATTATTTCTGCCGGGAAATATTTATCTATGTGTGCGGAAATGTTACAGCATCCTAGCTTTAAAAAGAATGTGAAGTTGCAGAATAATTATGACGCTGAATCCGAGCTTAACATCAATTTTATAGTTAGTATATTAATTGAGTTATCAGAACTGTTAAATAGTGGTGACCCAATAATATCAGATCTTTGGGAACAGTCAAAGTATTTATCGCCAATATGGAGGGATGAACGTAACAAATATTTAGCAGATGGGTCATTGACACATAGGTTTGAACAAATTATTGATGGACATGCAATTCAACCATTTGTAAGTAGTTTAACAGATAAGGAGTTGATAGAATACAGAAAAGGGTTACAGGAGAAGAGTCAAAAACAACAAGTTCCTGACAAAAGCGCGAGAGAAATCATCGACGAATTTTGGATGAAGAATAAAGAAGAGATTATAGACAATTTTATAGCATATAATGGCGATATCTATAGTAATAAGTATGAAACAGAATTATACAATTTAGAACATATTCGATTGTATAAAGAGGCTAACCAGAATTTACTATCAATTTCTAAAAAGATTGAAGATGCACAGTCAAATGTGAACAGTGTATGGGATAGCTACAAAGATTTATATCAGTTATATACAAAAGCACATTTGAAAGGAGTACTTTAAACTATGCAAATATTAAATGGTTATGAGTTGGATGAGGTTGCATGGAAAGCAAAAGGCGGAGGTGGCATGTGTAATATTGCCACTAAAGACGGAAAAAAGTTTTTTATTAAAAAAATGTTATACCCTAAGTATCCGGTATCAAGCAAATTTTCTGATGATTATATATCAGAAAAAATTGAAGAGTGCGATGCATGGCTAAGATATCGCAAGAAAATAATTTCCTCTCTGCCGGGTGATGGTCAGGGTAATCTTGTTAAGCCAATAGAGTATTTTAGAGATGGCGCGACCTATTATGAGGTTGCATATTGCATTGATGATAATGGTAGTATACCTTATGATAGGATGTATGCGGAGTCAGAGGAAACAAGAGCTAGGATTATGCTTACTATATCAACCGTGCTAGAGGATATGCATAATAAGGGTATTGTGCATGGAGATTTAGATCCAGGTAATATACTTATTTCTCGTTCGACTGGCGGAAATTTAATTACAAAACTGATTGATTTTACAGATTCATTTTTTGCAGATAATCCTCCTGAAAGTATAATGTCTAAGGAGTATTGGTGGAGTCCGGAGGTCGCACTGTATAATCAGTATGAAGGCAAGGATAATCCGTTTCGAAAGTTGCTTTCGTGCAAAGCGGATGTTTTTTCGCTTGGAATAATTTTTCACCAGTATTGTACTGAGGGCGGCGAAGGTCCAAAGTGTACAGAATCTAGGGTGTGGAAGGAATTAGGAAAAGGGAATAAACCTAGAATTAATCCGAGCATTGAGCCTAGATTCAAGAATTTGATTGAGTCAATGTTAGAGTTAGAACCGGACAATAGACCTAGTATGGAAGAGGTTCATAGCACGCTGTTACACATATTAAAACCTGAATTAAAAGCAGCAGTATCGAAAGATGTGCCGGTTAAAACAGTAGTATCTTCTGGTGGTAGCTTAAAGGCAGAGCCATTAGGCGAGACGTTAGTACCCGGTGCTGGCAGACGGGGAAATGGTTCGACCGTGACAAATATTACTCAGTTAAGGAATCCGAGAAAAATTAAGGTAAGATTTAGTAATGGTGAGGAACAAATATATGATTTGCAATTCGCAATCCAACAGGGGTTTGTAGAACGGAGATAAGAAGTCAAATGATTTAAAATGCCATGAATCAAATATCACAGTTTATAATATTTGATTCATGGTAATATCTACGTTTTGAGGTAGTCAAGAATTAACATATAGAGATCTTTGCTACGGCAGGTAAGAAATTATTTGTTAGAGAGAAGGTGAGTATACTATGTCAGAACAAGACCGGAAATCCGTAAAATGGATATGTAATGAATGCGGATATGAAAATATAGTATATTGTAACCCTGGAGAATCCATAAAATGTAGATGCTGCATGGCCTTGTATTATAGCCCTGCTAATAAGAATACTTCAAAGGAATCTAACAAATCGGTTAAGAAAAGTTACATTAAAGTACTATTAAAATGTGTATACTTTTTTCTCTTATATGGGGTGTTGATTCTGATTGACTATAAAATGATGCTGCTTCTATGCAAATTTATACTTGAGGCAATGCCAAGCATGACGTACAGCATAGTTGCAAACGTGGTAAGTGCTTTTCTCGGGATATTTACTGCATATGGTGTAGTGGATATCAAGAATAAAAGTTTGAAAATAATTTTGACATGGATAAGTATGACTGTTATCAGTTTGATATATTTGTGGTGTTTTGTATTGGTGTATAGAGAATTTTTTCAAGTTTAAACATCAAATAAAGTGTATGACGCGTATTTAGTTTATACTTTTAATACTATCAATATTGAGGCGATGAACGAGGAAGGATTTTCATGAATTGGATTTGTGAGGAATGTGGGACTGAAAACGAAATAATTGATAAAGCCAAGAAGATTGCGACGTGCAGATGTTGCGGTGCTTCATGTAATTTAAACGAAATAAAAAAAACATTTAAGGTGGATGTAAAGCCCGTAATCGTGGAGGATGAGTCTTACAAAAGGGAGAAAGATAAAGATACTGTTGACAAGGAAAGAAGCGATACGACCAAAGATTTAATAGATAAGATTCGTAAAGGAGAAAAATCTGAACGAAGAAAAAAACGAAAAAGCTTAGTTAAAGAGAATAGTCCATGGATATTATATTATTTAGTTGAATTAGTACTATCTGTCATTGCGGATTATTGGATTTTAGTACTGGTACTTGAGTATGGGACCCATTCTGTTGGAGATATTATATTGCTAGTATTTATTATTGGAGCGAGCGCAATAAGTGGTATGGTTATTGCTACAGAATATTTAGATGCCACGAGAAAAACAGCATTTAATGTTATTATATCTATAGTTGGTGCGGTATTTGCTAATTTTGTTGCTTTAGTTGCCATACTTATTGTTTGCATTATTATATATATAGTAGTGAAAATTGTAAAATTTTTTGCGTGATTAAAAATATCAGTAGTTATTAGAAAATGTATATTTAGGAAAGGAATTTGTTATGCTCAGCAGAACTTTTGTTTTACCAGTGAATTGTTGCAATGTGCACAGTAAATTTTATGCACGATATGACACTGATTATTATGGAGATTGGGTGCTTACTTATGGACTTAAAACAGTCCCCACTGATGTTGGTATTGAACAAAATGGCAGTAACTCATTTGATATAGATATTTCAAATTCAAAGCTAGGTCCTCAGTATAGATGTCCTTATTGCGGAAACAAGGAATTTGTGAGGTGTGGGAGTTGCAAGAAATATACTTGTTATTCGGGGAATGGTAGGTTTATATGTGACCATTGTGGAAGCACCGGAGAGGTCACAGGAACAATAAAAAAAATAGAAGGGAATAGTTTTAACTCACAGAGCTGATATGAGTATATACAAATTTTCTAGCCAAGAATATAACGTATACAATAAAATAATAAATGCGCTGGATAATAAGATAACGCAGATTAGTCTGCCGATATTTCCAACCGATAATATATTGAATTTGTATGATAAGGCAATAAGCAAAAGTAAAAACGGGATATTATATGTACCAGGGAAAATAAAAGTTATTAAAAAGATAAGCTATATGATTCTGTATGTAAATATTTGCCCAGAGTATGAAAAGATAGTAACTTTTTACAGCGGAACGGAGTTTGAAATACAAGATATTATTAGCAGTGCAATGAAAGAAGCTGACAATGTAGGCAGATTAATGAATGTTTATAAGTACTTTGTGGATAATTTTGAGTATGAGGAAGTTGATGCAGAAAATAAAAAATTCCATTATCCTGCAAGCCCTTTTTTATATAAAAGGGCTGTCTGTGATGGATTTTCACTTGCCTTTTCCTATGTTATTAATCGAATGGGCATTGAATGTGGAGTAGTAAGCGGTTATGGGACAAAGGAATCGTATAATAGCGAGCATATGTGGAATATTGTTCGCTTGAATGGCAAGTATTATCATCTTGATGTGACATGGGATATAAGTACAAAATCGACAGGAAGTAGGTTCCTTGATTACTTTTTGATAGATGATGCATTGGCAATGAAAGACCACATATGGAAGGATAATGCTATTGAGAATTGTAACGACCTTTCACTTGAATATTATATGAGAGAGAAGTTGGTATGCAGAAATCATTTGGATGTATTTAAATTGTTCATAAATAAAATAACACTAAGAGAGCCCGAGATTGGCTTTAGATATTTAGGATTGAACGGAGATGGTATGAATACAGATGTCATGCTTAATATATTAAAAGATGCTTTTGAAAAGTGTCGAAATACATATTCGAATGTTAGTTATGGTTATAACGACACGGCCAGTACTGGGTATATTAAGATTGACTATTAATATGTGATAAACACAAGCGATTAGTTATTCCGCTAGTGCTATAAGAAGTTAAGATAAATTATAAATTATTGATTTGATCATAAGAGTTTTAGCAATAACAAATGTGTCGACCTTATTTGTCTTGGTTTTGCGAATGTTATTCTTTCACATCTGAGACGTCTTAATAGGGTTGAGAACACACACTTTGTAAAGCTCGGCAACAAGGTATCGAACAAGGTTGTCGCCGTAGTGTGCCGTCGATTCAAGACCGATGATGATGCTGTTCTTATCGAATGATTCGAGCTTAGAGACCAGCAGTTGGAAGCCATCAGCGTCGTTTGTGAATTTGAACGGCTCAAGAATTATTTCACCGTCGGAAGAAATCGCAGCGGCGAAATGGTTGAGTTTGGCAATATCAATGCCTACATAAATTTTCATGAGGTTGTACCTCCCTTTCCTAAAGTCTGATACCATGATGTCCACCATCGATTATCATCGTAGACTTGATAGAAATAAGTACTCTGAGTGAAAAACACTCCGGCAACATCCAGCTGATAAACAATTCAGATAAAGGTAGCGGCAATACACTCCAGTTGAGTAGTCAAGCTACAGAATAGAATCAAAAGTCCATAGTATCTGAATTGTATTGAACCACGATATTAAAAGAAAGGAAACGTGTGATAATTAACTTCCTAATTATCATACAAGGAATATATGAGAAAAAAGAAACACAAGAAGAAAAATAAAAATATGAAAAAAAGAGAAATACAAAAAATGCAGGTAGAAAATCAGCAGGAGGTGTTGGGTGCTGATGTTGATAAAAATCAGGTAGAAAACCAGCAAGAGATATTGGTAGATGCTGCTGAGAAAGAGCAAAGAAGAACAACCCGATTAGGAGCAATTATAGCTATTGTTGCGGTGATAGGAACGTTGTGTGCTTTTTTATTTAAGATGACGATTAGTTCTTTAAATGTGTGGTCGGAGCAGGGGGTAATGTATTGGTATTTGCAAGCACTTTTTTCATTCGCATTATCAACATCAGTTATTATATTTATTGACATAGTGTTGTATGTAATAAGTGATCTAAAAAGGTACAATACGCTGGATCAAAATTATAAGCAGTATGATCAGGAATCAGACAACAGATACATGTACTTACTAAGTGATTTTAGAATATATACAATAATGATTATTTTTGTATTCATTTTATCTATTCCATTATCTGCAATTTATGGAGAGGAGAGTCAAAAATGGAGTGGGATTTTGGTCTCTTGTCTGTGTGCAGTTGTTGGAATTGTTCTTGTTGTGCAATGGGTAAAACATAAGAGTAAAGAGGAAATTAAGAGAATTCTTCTGAAGGTAGGAGGAAAAATTGCAGAATGGATGTTTGTAGCATTATTATGTTTTACTATAAGTGCTATATTTATTGTGAATAATAAAGCAACAATTAGTGTAAGTTATAATGCTGATGGTATAGTGGAAATTTGTAATACATCAGCAGAAAACTATAATGGACTGGATATAGAAATATGGAATATGGATGGAGAAAAAATTTACACAGAGTCTGTTGAAAAGGAAAAATTGTTGTTTGCACGAGAAGATAAGTACGTTAATAATGAAGTTGAAGGTGAAAAGGTGGCAGAAGGAATATTAATAAACAGTGAATGTTTACATTGGAAATATATGTTTGATTTGAAAGAAGTAATAAATGAATCGGGTGAGTATTGTGTTTCAATAACAGTACATCAAGATGGTAAAAGTGCTTTTTTGATGAATTCATTATCTGCAGAGAATAAAAAATATATTTTTGCAAAATACAGTATGGAAAAAGACTATTAAAAATGGTGCTGGGTACAATTTGGGTACAGTAGTTTAGAAACCACATTGACGAGATGTAAAAACGTATCAAAATGATACGACCTCAACACCTGATAACATTAGATTAATATGAAAAATCAAACCCGAAAAAGAGTTTGAGTGATCCACGAAAGCTCAGAATCATTGTAAAATCAATGGTTCTGGGCTTTTTTTATGCTTGCTGATACCTTTTTGATACCTTTTGTAAGCAAAAAATAGCCTCGAAAACATAACAATAATAATTTTCAAATCTGTCTCTATTTTCATTTTCGAAAAGTTTTTTCCAATTTTTTTAGTAATCAGTTCTGACTCGTTCCAAATAGTAGTTGAAGACAAAGGAAACTATTATTTATGAGCCTACTAATAAAAAGTCAAGTACTTTTTGAAGAAATTTAAGAGTTGAAAAATAGGTACAAGAAATAGGCTACCCAAAACGGCTAGCTTAACGGAGGTGATAATCGTTTGATATTTAAGACTCTTCGATTTGAGATTGCTCTAAGTTGCGTAAGCACTCCTTAACCTTGCCATAGTAGATTCGTAAGAATTTATTGGCACCAGCGGTCATGTAAACAAGGTATGGTTTTCCTTCAGCGCGTTTTCTATCAAGGAACTGATAGACAGGTTCGTTTACAGGCTTGTTTTGAAGGTATGTGGACATCACTTGAAAAAGGGTCTTCCTAAGCCTTGTAGAACCGTTCTTTGAAGCACGGTTGCTTCGTTGCTTGAATTGTCCAGATTCATTTACACCAGGATCAACACCGGCAAATGCAGTGATAGCTTCTCGATGTGTAAAACGAGATACATCCCCGATTTCAGCAATCAACTGAGGTCCATAGGTTTCACCAACACCGTACATGCTCATTACGGTTTCGTATTCGGGCAGTGTAGAAGCAAGCTCATTCATTTCTTTACGAATGATTTCGATGTGTTCCGATGCCAAACGCAACTGTTGAATGCTTTGCTGAATAAGGAGTTTGTAAGATTTTTCCTTTGGGAACACTGCAACAAGTTGTTTGGATTCCTCGAATAGTAAGGCTGGCTTATTTTTCTGGTAGTTATAATGATGCTTCTTGCAGAATGCTTAATAGCGTTCTGTAAAGGCTTTTAGCCCAATTTTGCGAACACAATCAACATGCCAAAAAGAATAGGTATAATCAACCCACTTTTCACTACCATCGTCTCTAGTGGGGCTGTCGAAGAGTTTGTTCACACCGGGATAAGTATTATCTAGGAGTGAAATAAGATTGGTTTTGGCAGCAACTTTCTGTTTCATGAAGAAAGTGAACTGCGAATTTAGTGTTTTAAGTTGTTCTCTTGTAGTATCCATACTTGAATATTCACGCAGTTCTGCCCAGTTGTCAAGAGCATACTTAGCGATTTTTCTCGCATCAGCGGGATCTGATTTTACTTTACGGAGTGTATTTTGTTTTTGACCCTTAATCAGTTTTGGATTGACGGCAGAGATAAAAATACCTGCTTCAGATAAAGATTTGACAATAGGCTCGTGATAACGACCTGTACATTCAATGACGGCTCTGGTTTCATCCACCAGAGACTTGAGATAGGTAACAAGGGTGTTCAGCTCATCAGATGTATGTAGGACATCAAAGGGTTTGCGAATAACAACTCCTGCGGGCTGAATGATAGTGATGGTGCTTTTGAGTTTAGAAGCATCAATTCCGACTGCGTTGTACATAAAGGTTTCCTCCATTAGTTGAAATTGTATGGTATCCAGCATTCCTCATTGCTTATTCAATCTCCTGGGGTCTCAATCGGACGTGCACATAGCAGTCCCACCTACATAAATCGAACGGCTGTAAAGATAAGCTGGCTGACAGGCTTTCCTGCGGACGCCCAATGGTCCAAGGAGTAATAGGTCAGACCGATACTTATCTATCTTACAGCTTTAGCAACAAGAGGGAAACATCCTAACTGGCTGTTAGGTGGTGTATTCCCTACAACTTATATATTAGGAGGAGATTTTATAAATATGTTTGCAAAAAAGGTTTCAGATAAGGAAAGAAAGCAGATGGCAAAGCAGGAGAAGAAGCAGGTAGCACTTGAAAAGAAAGGTGCAGGATACGGGATGAAGGAGAGGGTTCTTACTATATTAAAAACACTGCTCATCCCTGCGCTTCTTGCAGGTGTGGTATGTATGGTTATTTACATTGCCATGGAGAACAAGGCAGAAGAAGCGCAGCTCAAGGGACAGGTTGTGGTCATGAAGTCAGATGTGGCAGCTAATACTTATGTGACAAAGGAAGAATATGACAAATACTTCGAGCAGGTTTCGGTAGAACTTACTGCAATACCTGGCACGGTATTTGCATCGGTAAATGATCTTCCGCAGAACGGCATCTATATTGAAGATTCAATGGCAAAGTCCCAGATGGTTCTAAGCGGTGATATTTCGACCACGGATGCTGTGATGGATAAGTACAAGGCAGGATATCAGGTTACATCATTTAACGCTATGGAATTTGCTGACGGTGTAAACGGCTCACTTCGTAAGGGCGATATCGTGGATGTATATGCTGTCGATCCGGCAACTGAGGTGCTTACTCTTTACGCAGAGAACGTGTATGTGAGTGAAGTCTATGACAGCTCCGGTAAGAAGATTACGGAGGATAGTGAGGTTGCAACATCGTTTACCGTGTATGTGACACCGGAAGAGGTGGAGAGTGTTAATATGGCGGTTGTGAATGGAAACGTGCAGCTTTATAAGAAGGTAGGCTAATGTGGAAAAAACAAGAGAAAAGTGTTAAAATTATAGTTCAAGGTGGGGTGATAAGAAGTCAAGATGGTCTGCTAAAATATCCCACCGATGATGCAGACTGTCGGGCATTATCCTTACCGCCTATTGCAGAAAAGAGTAAGGCTATCACGGAGATGGAACACGACTCAGTTACCGTGATCAATGATTGAGCCGGCCAGGGCCGACTACATGTAGCCAAGTGGTGACATTTGGTGTGCATAGGCACAGCCTGAGATATGCAGTTAAACATCAGGCAACTTCTGCAGAGTGTAAAGCGTTCCGGGACTGCAGATTAACTCGGGATAACAAAGTGGGCATATAGCATCATAAAGTGACCACGCGCGCCAGATGTGATTATGTCAGTTATTTATGATGATTTGCAAGGCATAAAAGACTTGCAAGTAATGGAGAAAAGGGTCAGTTGGAGATGGCAACATATTAGTAACTTATAGTTTTTACATTTTCAACAAGGAGGTGGTGACCCATGATAGATAGTTTACTTCATCTGCCTAATGGCACATTTAGTAACCGTCAATCAGCAATCCATCTCCAGCTTACTCAGTAATAATCAGAGGTTTAAGTGCTTACTTCTCAGCAGAAAGAAATGCTAGAGAAGTTGCCGGACCTGATTAGTAAAAGTATATGTGTTTTAGAGAATACTCAAATCGGATATTCTTATGCGCATGCACTATTTAACGGAATACTTGTACCTAAGTATTTGGATAATGAAAATAGATACCAAAGTGAGTTTGTTAAGAAGACTAATTTGGATCATAAGGTTTTCCATGAGCTTAGAGGATACAAGAAAGAAAAGAAGACCAAAATGGATATCACACTTTTAAAGGTGGTATTCGGATTGGGAACAACGTATGAAGAGGCATTTTTGTTTTTTTATTATCATGGCAAAAATGTACTGACAGATGATCCCTATATGGGAACGATTAATGAAATACTATTAGAACTTGACAATCTTCCGAGTAGAATCAGCGGTACTGAACGCGTGGGTATTTTGTATGACTTGATTGAAAAGAAGGTACTTAAGTTCAAAAAGTAATTTATTGGGGCTGTAAAAAAACTCCCCTGACAGAAAAATCGCCCAGACCGTGAGGTCTGAG
>OHSH01000399.1_pt1 | contig 23191 bp, 22 predicted proteins | sample 1578611 | NCBI WGS metagenome assembly OHSH01 (sample SAMEA3879576, study PRJEB24766) | human gut metagenome | biome: human-associated habitat; feature: feces | place: USA | collected 1985/1987 | reverse complement strand
AGCATATCCGCACTGGCGTGACCGGTAGTCCCCTGCACCGCCTTGATGTCACCGCCGGAGATCATCAACTGGTAGGTGGCACTGGAATGCCGCAGACCGTGAAAGACGATGCGGGGGAACTCCGGGTGTGCATCCTGCCATTTCAGGAACTTTTTACGAATGAGCACCGGCTCCACCGCCAGACCGTTGGGCAGCCGCAGCAGCATCCCGCTGTTACGGTACCGCTCCGGGTCAAGGGCTTCTTCCCGTTTCAGCCGTTCCAGCCACTGCTTCAGCTCCTCCCGCAGGGCGGCGGTCATGAAGATGGTGCGGCAGGAAGCCTCGGTCTTGGTGTCCTTCAGGATGAGGGAGGTCTTGCTGCCCTCCAGCTTGTCCGGGAAGATGCGGAGGATGCAGCCCTTGTCCACCTGCGCCAGTGTGTCCTTCTGCACCCGCTGCATGGAACGGTTGACGGTGAAGGTGCCCATGCCGTTGGCGGCATCAAAGTCGATGTCCTCCGGGGTCAGACCTGCCACCTCCCCTTCCCGCAGCGCACCCACCAGCGTCAGGTGCACCGCCAGATGGAGGATGGGGTCCTCCATGCTGTCCAGCGCTGCCCGCATCTCGTCCACCTCCCAGATGCTGCGCTCTTGGGTGGTCTTTTTGGGCGCTTCCACCGGGACGGGGCTTTTGATGAGGATGCCCCACTCCACCGCCAGCAGAAAGGAATTGTGCAGAAGCTGATGGACCTCATGGAGGGTAGTGCCGGAGAGGGTGCGCTTCTGCTGCTTGGGCGAGAGGTCTCGCCGCTTGCCGCCCACATACTGCCCGCAGGGGGTCTTGCTCAGGGTGTCGTACAGGGCTTCGATGTGGTAGGGCCGCAGCTTCTGCATCTGCATCTCCCCGATATAGGGGATGATGAGGTTCTGGATGAGCGCCAGATTGGACTGGTAGGTCTTGGGTGCCCACTTGTGCTTGCTGCACTGCTTGGGCAGCCAGTCCATCAGGAACTCTGCCACCGTCACGGTGGACGGGATCAGGAAATTACCGGTCGCCAGCTCATGCTCGATCTGCTTCTGGCGTTTCACCGCCTCCTCTTTGGTGGGAAAGCTCTCCCATTTGTCGCAGCTCTTGCCGTGCTCATCCTGATAGGTGTAGCGGACACTGTAAGAGCTGCCGCGTTTCGTGATATATGCCATAGATTTGCCTCCTTATCAAGCTGCCCGGTAGAGCCACGCATCGAAGCTGTCTTTCGGGATGCGGATGCTTCCGCCTGCCCGCAGGACACGGAACTCGGTGGTGCTGTTGCACAGGTTGTAGGCGGCACGCTGGCTGATGGCCAGCATCTGCGCGACCTCCTTCACCGTGTACACCAGCTTTGTGGTCTCAGGGCTGTTGGTCGGAGACTTGACGGCATTGGTTCGAGTGACCACCTCCATTGTAGCCGGATCCGAGTCCGACTGCAAGGACTTTTTCGTATAATCCAAAGATTTCACATTCTCGTACGTTTTATTACACATAGGCAATGCTCCTTACTTATCATGGCGCATCGCAGGCTCCTGCGTGCGGTTCTCGTAGAATCGAATGACCTCCGGCGGGATGCTGTCCAGCGTTTTCAGGGCGGCTTCATAGTCCTGCCGCAGCTTGGCATCCTCCAGACGCTTCAAGACGCTCCCTTCCTTCGCTTTATCCAGCGAGGCAGAGAGCGTCTTGTTCTTCTCTTTCAGCTTTTCGTTTTCGGCGGCGGTCTTGGTGAAGGCGACATTGTACTTCCGCAACTGGTCCTTCATCCGTGCCACATTGGGGATATAGCTGTCCAGCACCTTGCTGATCTCCGCCGCTCGGCTCTTGCCGTTGAAGGGATTGATACCCACCAGCAGGGCATCCAACTGCTCCTTCTGCTTGGTCAGTTGGGTCATCTCCTTGAAGATGCGGGGCGGGATGTGCTCCCGCCCGGTCTGGCTGGCGCTTTCACCCCGTTCCAGCTCCGGGTACTGCTTGACCATGTGCTGCCAGAACTCGTCCTGCCACTTCACAAGGTTCTTGCGGTTGCCGATGATCTCCTTGGCGCTCAGCCGTCCGTCAGCGGTCAGTGGCACAAAACAGAGGTGCAGGTGGGGCGTTTTCTCGTCCATGTGGACAACAGCCGAGATAAAAGTTTGGGTGTTCTGCTTGCTTTTCAGAAACTCCAAGGCATACTCGAAATACGCCCTGATCTCCCGGTTGGTCTTATCCTTGAAAAACTCCGGGCTGGCGGTGACGAGTGCTTCCACCACTCGCACGCTGTCCTTGCGGACACGGCAGTGGGCGGCGGCTATCATGCGGTCGGCTTCTTCCCGGTACTTGCCCTGCGGCTGCACCAGATGGAGGTTGTAGCGGCTCCGGTCCGTGTCGATATCCGGGTTGCTGGCGTACTGCTCCTTGGTGCGCTCGTTGTGGGCTTCGATGGGGCTGATGGCAGGTCCCTTGTACTTTTTGAATCTTAAAATGCCGTATTGGGCTTTCATAGATCACGCTCCTTCTTGGGGTGTACAAAAAATCTGTACGGACTTCAAATAACCCGTACGGTCTGTACAGCGTACAGAAATCCAAAATATAAACGATAACACGTTTTAATTTGTTTCGGCTTGCCGTACAGGTGCGTACAAGTACAGACCGTACAGGTTGTACGAACTTCTTCCGTGAAAAAATGCACTTTTTACGGGCAGGGGTGGACAAGCGGTTCGATGCCCATGAAAAGTAGTATCAAATGATAGACAACAGGAAAAAGTATGTTAGAATGATAAAAACGGTTTCTTTGGAACGTTGCAGAGGTGCAGAATATGGAATTGAATCATAGCGGAATGATTTATTTCGCCTTAAAAGAAGAATCTAATCAAGTGGTACACATCTCTGAGATGGTGGAAAAAGATAGAGGAAAGGCGTGTGAGTGCATTTGTCTCTGTTGCGGTCACCCTTTGGTTGCTAAATTGGGGCGCGGAAAAAAGACTGCACACTTTGCACATTTGGCAGAAGAAGGAAGAACAACGTGTTCGGCAGATGAAGCAAATGAAAGCGGACTTCATAAAATAGCAAAAGAAATCGTTTGCAAGAGCGAATATATTTGGCTGCCCCCAGTGACGATATCGGAACAAAATGATCCTGATCGCAATGTGGAGGACTATAAACAGCAAGAGCCATTATTGTTGGGAGAAAAGTTTAAGCTTCACTATCAAAATGCTAAAACAGAAGTGCCGTTTGATGGATTCAAGCCGGATGTTTGCATTTTTCGAGAGCGAAAAAATATCCTTATTGAGATTGCCGTAACGCACTATGTTGATGCGGAAAAATATAGCAAGATAAAAATGGCGCAGATGCCAACAGTAGAAATCAATATTGCTGATTTTATAAAAGACTATAAAGAGGAAGAAACAGACTCGATAAATGATTTTGAGAAAAAACTGAGGAACAATCTGGTAGAAAACGTTGAAAACAAAACATGGATCTACCACCCGAGCGAAAATGAGGGAATCAAAAAACTCTGTGAGCGAAACCGAGAACTTGAAATAGAATATCAACAAAATCGCATAAAGATACTAAAGGAGCAGGAAGAACGGAAAAAGCGGGAGGAACAGCAGGAGAGTTGGATACAAGAACAACAAAGGCTCCGGGAACAGATCGATATTGAAGTAGAACGGCTTCATACGAATGAACCGTATTATTTGAGCTGCAAGGCTAAAACCAAAGGGGCGGATACTGCCGTTCTGAATTGCATCAATCGTCTGGGAATCTGCAATCTGAGGTTTAAGACGGCAGATGAGATACCTTTCTTTTTGAATATCCCAGTCTTTGGAGAGGTCGTCTTTAATTGTGACCGGAGAATCTGGCAAACGATTTTATTTGAAAAAGTGTTCTATCAATGGCAATATGAAGATGTGAATAGTGCGAGAATATATTGCTATTTTGCGGGCTGTCGGGAAGGACTGTTGAACCAAAAGTTTGTCTATATTTGGAAAAAGAAGGGAAAGGTCAAATTTCCACTCGAGGAAGATCTTCTCCGCTGTGCGATCGAAGAGTATCTGGTGCATTTGTCAGCACTAGGGTTTATCGATATTCGTTATTATTTTTACCCGCACTCTGGAATGAATCACGGAATCATGCACAGTTCATTAAAGCCGCAGAGAAGAAACTATGCGACCTTCTTAGAAAGGTTGCTGATGAATTTTCCAGACACCAATAACCCTTTTCAATATATACAGGAAAAATGGATTAGCTTAGGAAAAGAAATGGAGTTCATTCAAAACCTCGATACTCTGTAAACTCAAAATTTCTCCTTTGCTCAAAGGTTTTGGCACGGATCGTTTTGATCCCTGCCACGTTCAAAGCCGGTCTCCCTTGCTGCCTCCCGACAGGAAATCTTTTTGGACTCTGTGTCGGCCCCATGCAGGGCGCTCGCTCCCCCGATGGGAGGTCTTGGCGGTCTGGGCAGTTCGGACGGTCATTCTGTTGTCAAGGTCCGGTTATGAAAGATATTTCAGAGGGCTTTCGCGGGAAGCCCTTAATATGTTCGCTGCTGGGGAGTTAATATGTTTTCTTTCTGTCTATAGGATAGCACCTCCATGGCCGCTGTGCCGTATATCCATAATGTCGGAAAACAGGTGCAGAAACTGCAAAATTCCACGCTTATGGACAGGAACAGCCGGAAGTGGTATACTGTGCAAAAAACATCGGAGGTGCGACCATGAACATCAAGCTGACACTGGGAGAACGGCTCAAAGACCTGCGTGTGGAGCGGAATCTGAAGTTGGAAACGCTGGCAGAGCAGACGGGTCTGTCCAAATCGGCACTGTCGAAATATGAGAGCGACGATGTGACCGATCTCAGCATTTATGCAGTGACAACGCTGGCTGAGTTCTATGGTGTGACCACGGATTACCTGCTGGGTGTGACGGAAAACAAAAAACGCCCAGATGCAGTCCTTTCGGACTTGCATCTGAGCGATGGCGCAGTGGACGTATTAAGGAATGGAAAATTCAATCATCGGCTGCTGTGCGAGCTGATCGTGCATGAGAATTTCCAGCGGTTCATGACCGATCTGGAAATCTATGTGGATGGATACGTCAGCGCAAACATTCAAAACCTCAATGCCGGTTTGGAAGCAACGCGGCAAATGCTGAAAAAGAAGTATGCAGCAGATGAAAATGATCTGTACATGAGCACCTTGAAGCTGGGGCAGATCGATGAAGATGAGTACTTTGGCCGGGTCTTGTATGATGAACTGGTGGATATCCTGAAGAACATCAAGACGGAACACCGCAAGGACAAGACCACTTCGGATGGTGCAATGGTCGATAACTTGATGAAGGAACTGGAGGATGCACAGAAACTTGAAGGGTCTGCGGATGAAAAGAAGATCCGAACGGCATTGAAGGCAATCGGCATCAACTACGATAAGCTGACAGAAGATGAAAGAAAGTTGATAAAGAAGATTCTTTATAAAACGGCAATGCTGAAACCGGGGACACTTGCAGGCAACCGGGGCAAGCACAGACGCTGATCATTTGCCTTGCGGCTTATAGGAAAAACGTTGCTGCGGCAGGAAGGAGAACGTACACCATTGGTTCCTCTGCAAGCCTGCGCTGGGTGGGCGGAGATCGTCAACTGCCACGCCCATCCGCGCATCCTTCTGCCACAGAACAGGTGCTTGCCGGAACCTCTCGCAGCCCCTTTTCCGCGTCAGCCGGAACCAAGGTGTAACACACTAGACTTTGCAAGCAAAGTCGTGTGCCAACGAGCGTTCCGCCGCTCTTTGGATTCTTCCCGGCAGGGCACTGGAAAATGGGGTGCCCTGTGTAGCACGGGGCGCATCCGTCACCTCGCACAAAAAATTGACTGCAAGTTTTACTTGACAATTCGCGGAATATGCACTATCATAGCCATAAGATGAATATAATGTTTATAACGATATATTCAATTTGAGGGTGAGGTATTTCATGGCAATCAATGATAGTGCTGTCGTCCCGCTTTACCAGCAGGTAAAGGATGACATTCGTGCCGCGATCGAGAGCGGCAAATACAAAACCAATGAGAAGATCCCCCCGGAGCCGGAGCTGAGTGCGGAGTACTCGGTCAGCCGCATCACGGTGCGCCGTGCCGTGGAAGAACTGTGCGCCGAAGGGTATCTGGTCAAAATGCAGGGGCGCGGCACCTTTGTCAGTAAGCCCCGCATCCATCGCAAGTTTACCAGCGGCAGAAATGCTGCCAGCTTTACGGAGACCTGCAAAGAAAACGGTATGGTGCCGGGTGCCCGGCTGCTGAACCGTCAGATCGTGCCGGTGCGTAAGGATGAGGAAGCCTTCTTCCATGTAGGCCCGGAAGCCTTGCTCATCTATATCCAGCGTCTGCGCACCGCCGATGGTCAGCCGGTTTTTCTGGAGAACCTGTTCCTGCCCTACGAGCCTTATAAGAGCCTGATGAGCGAGAACCTCAATGATGTTTCCATGTTTGACGCCATTGAGCACATCTCCGGGCTGCGCCCTGCAACGACCTCCCGCCAGCGTATCGAGGCAGTGCGAGCCACAGCAGAACAGGCACAGCTGCTCAACCTTTCGCTGGGCGAGCCGCTGCTGTATCTGAACGCCTACTTCCATGACCAATATGACCACCCGCTGTGCATCGGGCGGCAGTATTATATTGGAAGTCGGTATATGTTTGAGTTTTAAGCGCAGATCCATTCCCTCAAAAGAGCGTCTCTTCCGTGCGGAAGAGACGCTCTTTTTGTCGTTCTACGGAGGGTTATTGGTGAAACTGCAAAAATGTGACGGCTCGGCTTTGTGCACGTTACCAAAGCTGAGATTATTTTAACAAAACCTCTTGACGTCTGTGCAAAATGTGGTACTATGTACATGACGATTATGACGTCTATAACGAATAGGATGACACGGACGTCGAAGAGATGAAGGAAACACAAGAAAGGTCGTGGATGCGTATGAACCGAATCATTCTTGCTTCGCACGGAGGGCTGTCCGCCGGAATGAAGGACACCGTGCAGATGATCCTTGGTGAGTTGCCGAACCTTTATGCCCTTGCCACCCTGCGGGATGAGACCGAGCCTATCACGGTGGCGGCACGCCGGCTGCTGGAGGGCTTTGCAGCAGAGGATGCTGTGTACATCGTGACCGATGTGATGGGCGGCAGCGTGAACAACGAGATGCTGACCCTGCTGCCGGAGTATCCGGCTGTGCACCTGATCTGCGGCATGAACGCTTCTCTGGTGCTGACCCTTGCTTCCAACGACGAAGCCCTGACACAGGACGAACTGGCCGAGTGCATTGCAGATGCCAAGGCGCAGATCATTGATTGCAACCTGCTGCTGAAAAACGCAGCCCAAGATGAGGAGGATGACCTATGATCAAATTAGTACGTCTGGACTACCGCCTGCTGCACGGTCAGGTGGTATTCTCGTGGACCGGCCATGTGGGCGCACAGCGCATCATCGTGGTGGACGATGACGCCGCCAACGACGAGATGAAAAAGTCCGCCCTGCTGCTGAGCAAGCCTGCCGGTGTCCGGGTGAACATCTTCACGGTGGACAAAGCCATCGCCAAGATGCCCAAGGTGGAGCAGCTGGACGAGAAGATCATGATGATCTTCGGCAACACCGCTGCCCTGCTCAAGTTCTGCCAAGCATACCCCAAGATCAAAGAGATCAACTACGGCGCTGTGGCAAACAAGCCCGGCTCCAAGGCCTTCGACCAGTCGGTATTCCTGACCCCGGAGGAGCAGGCAGACACCCAGAAGCTGCTGGATATGGGCATTAAGATCTACAGCCAGCAGACCCCCACCTTTAAGGTAGTACCCATCGATCACACCTGATCGTAAGGAGATAAAAAGGAGGAATTGACCCATGTTTGTTACCGCACTGCTTCTGGGTCTGGTTGGCGTGTTCTGCATTCTGGACTCGCGCATTCTGGGCCGCATGAACTTCGAGCGTCCGCTCATCACCTGCACCATCGTCGGTGCGCTGCTGGGTGATCTGCAGACCGGCCTGACCCTTGGCGCATCCATCGAGCTGATGAGCCTTGGCATCGTGAACATTGGCGCAGCTGCACCCCCGGATATGAACATGGCTGCCATCATCTGCGCAGCCTTTGCTATCCTGACCGATGCTTCTGCCGAGACTGCACTGGCACTGGCCATCCCCATCGCCGTTCTGGGCCAGATGCTGGGCGTGCTGATGCGCACCATCCTGTCCAACCTGACCCACGTTGCCGACCACGCCATTGCAGAAGGTAAGTTCCGCAAGGCATGGAGCATGCACATCGTCTGGGGCACAGTGCTGTACAGCCTGATGTACTTCATCCCCATCTTCCTGTCCGTCTACTTCGGCACAGATCTGGTGCAGAAGATCGTGGCTTTCATCCCCGCATGGCTGACCGATGGCCTGAACCTCGGCAGTAAGTTCCTTACCGCTTACGGTATTGCCCTGCTGCTGTCCACCATGCTCAACCGCGACCTGACCGTTTACTTCCTGCTGGGCTTCTTCTTTGTGGGCTATCTGGGTCTGGATGTTACCGCTGTGGCGATCTTCGCCGCAATTCTGGCTGTGATCCTGACCGGCCTGAAGTATGGCAAGGGCGCACCCGCCGCAGCCGCTGCCGGTGCAGCTGCTGCCAACCCGGACTACGACCCGCTGGAAGATGACGACGATCTTTGATAGGAGGAAGCTGAAATGAGCAACGCAACCAAGACTGCAAAGCGCAGCGACTTCAAGAAATACTTCCAGTTCATGTGGCGCTCCCTGAACATTCAGGCCTCCTGGAACTACGAACGTCAGATGAACATGGGCTTTTTGTACGGCATCGCTCCCACGCTGGATGAGCTGTACCCCGACGAGAACGACCCCGAGCAGCTGGCGCACAAAAAGGAAGCCTACGAGCGCGAGATGGCGTTCTACAACTGCACCCCGCAGACCAGTGCCTTTACGCTGGGTCTGGCTGCTTCCATGGAGGAGCAGTACGCCGCCGACCGTGAGAACTTCAACCCGGAGACCATCAACGCCGTCAAGACCTCGCTGATGGGTCCCCTGTCCGGTGTGGGCGACTCCTTCTTCCAGGGCACTGTCCGCCTGATCGCTTTTGGTCTGGGCATCTCTCTGGCACAGCAGGGCAGCGTTCTGGGCCCCATTCTGGCTATGATCATCTCCATCGTCCCCTCTGTGCTGGTCACATGGTTTGCCGGTAAGCTGGGCTACACCATGGGCAGCAAGTACCTGACCAAGCTCAACGGCGGCATGATGGACAAGCTGATGTACGTCTGCGGCATCGTGGGTCTGATGGTCATTGGTGCCATGGTGGCAAGCATGGTGGGTCTGACTACCCCCATTACCTTCGCAAGCACCGGTCTGGTGCTGCAGGATGTGCTGAACAGCATTCTGCCGAACCTTCTGAACCTTGGCATCGTGATGCTGATGTACACCCTGATCCGCAAAAAGGTCAAGACCGGCTGGCTGCTGGGCATCTGCATCGTGGGCGGTGTTGCCATCAACGCCCTTGGTCTGTTGGTGTAACCGGGTTTCCGGCTTACATAGATATCCGTACGCCTGTAATTTGTGATTCAAACAATAGGAAAATAATTTGGAGGATTGCATTATGTATAACATCGATCTGGCAAACGTCAAGTCCATCGTGGCAGACATCGTGGCAAAGCACAACGTGGAGAACGTGGCCTTTGTTGGCTGCGGTGCTTCCAAGGCAGAGCTGTACCCCGCAAAGTACTTCCTGGCAAACTGCAGCAAGAAGCTGCGTGTGGCACACTACACCGCCAACGAGTTCAACTACGATACCCCCGATTGGCTGGGCGACACCACCGTGGTCATCACCGCTTCTCTGGGCGGCAGCACCCCTGAGACCGTCAAGGCCAACAGCGTGGCAAAGGCCGCCGGTGCAACCGTTGTCAGCGTTACCCACGCTGCCGGTTCTGCCCTGACCAAGGAAGCTGACTACACCATCGTTCACGGCTTTGAGGCAAACTACGCCGCCAAGCTGGAGAAGATGGGCTACGTTCTGGCACTGGCTGTGGAGATCCTGCAGCAGGTGGAAGGCTTCGACAAGTACGACAAGATGATCGAGGGCCTGACCAACGTGTTCGAGGCTGCCGAGAACGCTGCCAACTCTGCCCGCAAGTCTGCCAAGGAGTTCGCTGAGAAGTACAAGGACGCTCCCGTCGTCTACGTCATGTCCAGCGGTGCTTCCATGGAGGTCGCTTACTCCACCTCCATCTGCCTGATGATGGAGATGCAGTGGGTCAACTCCGGCTCCTTCCACAGCGGCGAGTTCTTCCACGGCCCCTTCGAGATCGTGGACAAGGACGTGCCCTTCATCCTGCTGATGAACGACGGCAAGACCCGTCCCGTGGATGCCCGCGCACTGACCTTCCTGCACCGCTTCGATGCTCTGACCACCGTTGTGGATGCAAAGGATTACGGTCTGGGCAATGCTGTGGACAGCAGCGTCATCACCTACTTCAACCCGCTGATGCACACCGCCGTGTTCCGCGTCTATGCTGAGGAGCTGTCCTACGTTCGTCAGCATCCGCTGACCCTGCGCCGCTATATGTGGAAGCTGGAGTACTAAGCGATCGACTGGGATCAATAGACCCATGCTTGGGGGAGGGGCTTGCCCCTCCCCCTTTTTTTGATGAAGAGGGAAATGAAGAATGATTGAAGCAGTGATTTTTGATATGGATGGGGTGCTGGCAGATACGGAATATTACTACGAGAACCGCCGTAAAAACTTTCTGCTGGAAAACGGCATCCCCATCCCGGAGGGCAACTTCATCGGCTCTAACGAAAAAGCCATTTGGGAAGCCATTGTCCCCAACGACCCTGTGCGCCGTCAGGAGATGCTGATGGCCTACCGGGAGTACCGCAAGGTTCGCCCCACCCCCTACGGCAAGCTTACCGACCCGCAGGCAGAGCCGCTGATGAATGCGCTGCGCAGCCGGGGGCTGAAGGTGGCGGTGGCGTCCTCCAGCGCAGCGCCGGATATCATGAAGATGCTCACGGAGGGCGGTCTGAAAGCAATGGTGGATTTCGCTTTCAGCGGCGAGGACTGCGCCGCCCATAAGCCTGCGCCGGACATCTATCTCAAGGCGCTGAAGGCACTGGGATTGACGGCAGATAAGGCCATTGCGGTGGAGGATTCTCCCACAGGCATTGCCTCCGCAAAGGCGGCAGGCCTGAAGGTGCTGGCACTGAAGCCCCGCCACGGCGAGCCGCTGGACCAGTCCGCCGCAGACTGCATCATCACCCAGCTGATGGATGTAAAGGAGCATCTGGACTGAGATGGAAGCGATCAAGAACGGTCTGCGCAAAAACCTGACCCCAGCACAGCTGTGGAGCGGCGCACGCTTTTTTCTGCTGCTGAATCTGGGACTTATCATCTATGCAGTAGCACTGAACTTTTACTGTGCGCCCAACCACTTTGTATTTGGCGGCACTACCGGTCTTTCCATCGTTCTGGCCACCTGCTTTCCGGCTCTGAGCGTCAGCACCTTTATGTGGATCACCAATGCGGTGCTGGATGTGCTGGGCTGCGTCTTTCTGGGCATAAAGACCATGGGTTGGACATTGTACTCCTCCTTCATGCTCAGCTTTTATTCCAGTATATGCGAAAAGCTGTTTCCCGTGTCGCAGCCTTTGACGGATGATACTCTTCTGGAGCTGTGCTTTGCGGTGGCGCTGCCTGCCATTGCCAGCGGCATCGTATTCAACATCGGGGCATCCACCGGCGGCACCGAGATCGTGGCGATGATCCTGCACAAGTACATCAAGGTGGAGATCGGCAGGGCTCTGCTGCTCAGCGATATCGGCACGGTGCTGTTTGCGGCTTACCTCTACGGCCCGCAGACCGGGATGTACTGCGTGCTGGGACTCATCGGGCGCAGCACCATCGTGGATACAGCCATCGAGAGCCTGAATCTCCGCAAGGTGTGTACGGTCATCACCTCAAGGCCGGAGCCCATCCGGCATTTCGTTACGGAAACACTGGGACGCACGGCCACCCAGCAGAACGCCACCGGCGTGTACACCGGCGAGCCCCGCACCATGATCATGGTGGCGCTGACCCGGCGGCAGGCAGGGCTGCTGCGGGATTTCCTGCGCCGGGAGGACCCGGCGGCCTTTCTGACCATTGTCAACTCCAGCGAGATCATCGGCAAGGGATTCCAGTCCATCTGAAAACGCAGAATGCCCGCCCACTGTGGCTTTTCCACAGCTGGGCGGGCATCATTATATATGGTAAATGGTTATTTACGCTGACTTTCCGGGATTTACGCTGAAAATACGCTGACTTGGCATGGTTTACGCTGAATTTACGCTGAAAACGCGCAATCGCGCGAACAAAGCACGAATAAATCCAGCTGACGCGAATAAACTGCGAACCAAAATCGTACGGGCGTGCATTCTTCATGCGTGGGAAGGTGCGACGTGAAAGTTGGAACTTGTAAAAATAAACTGTAATACGATTGAATTTCGGAAAAGTGGAATCGCACGCTGGAATGCGCGCGTGCAATGTTGCCTGAATAAAAGTCAGCGATAAAAACGCGCGCCGCGCGATTAGCATTTTTGCCGCGCGTTTTCTAAGGCTCAATCTTCCAGCCTGCCGTGGTCACAGCCGAGGGAAAGATAATGCTCCATCTCCCCTCTCAGCACCATCTGTGCGTACTCCAAGGGCTTATTATACAGCAGCCAGTCCAGTTCTGCCCGCTGTGCCGGGGTGTTGCCGTACTCGTCCTCCACGGTAATGCAGTCGATGACAACGGTGGTGCCATCCGCGAACAGGGCTTCCACCCGGTTGGTGTCCATGTTGTAGCGGCAGGAAAGCAATTTTGTCATAGTCATATCCTCCAAGACTTGATTTTTGGTGTGCAGTCACTCGAACCAATGCCGTCAAGTCGTTGTCGGATGAAGTGGTTTTTAGTTTGTCCGGGAGTAAGTGCACGGTTTCTGCACGGTTTTTGCACGGTTTCAAAACGTGCAAAGGGTGCAAATCGTTGCAAAATCGGACAAAGGATGCAGAAACTCCAAGCTCAAAACTTGCGATGTATCGCTAAGAAATAACGACAAAACGTAACTTCCAAAAATTGAGGGAATCGCCCGGCGTGCGCTACGAATCAGTAGGCCGGGGGTTCGAGTCCCTTCCATCGCACCGAATAATGAAAATCCGAACCTTTTCTCAATAGGAGAAGGGTTCGGATTTTTTGTTTCTTCGGAAAGCAAAATGCCGCGGTTGCGCAGCAATGAAAGCCCCAGTGGGGCTTTTGAGCGACCGAACGGTCTTGCGTTAGCAAGATGGAGGGGCCTCCGCCCCGACAAGTGACCATAAAAGAAAAATACCGCCCACGCAGCGCAGCGATGGATTTTGTCGGGTGAAGTAAGCGGCAAAATGAATCGGGTGTGTTGCGGGGCGGTAAATTCTTTCGTGGACTTTTCCTCACGGAAGTGGTGGGTCTCACGGTGATAACCAACCACTTTCTGTGGCTGTGTTCAAAATGAACACGACCACATTTTGTGGGTGGTTTCAAACCAATCCACAAAGACGGTGGGATTTACAGGAAAAATACCACTGTATGTGAAATTCGTCAATAGGGTTTTGGAAAATCCCTATTCTCACACTCATCCACCCTATCATGTGGGAAACCACGGGCATGATCTTGTGATCATGATTTCTCCCAAAATGCTGACCCCAAATGAATACGATGTGTTTTTCAGCTTTCTGGAAAACACGGTGATGAAAAACGCATACTGACAGTAAAACCGCTCCGAGCGTTCTGCCCGGAGCGGTTTTGCGTCAGCAGTATTTATGCAGAACGGTCATAGACGGAGGGAGAAGTCATGCGTCCTTGCACAGCTTGGTCAATTCTTCGATGGCGGCATCCTCGTCCGGGCCATCGGCGGCGATGGTCACGGTCTCGCCGCACTTCACGGCCAGACCCATTACGGCAAAGATCTTCTTCATGTCGGCGACTTTGCCGTTCTTAGTCATAGTGACTTTGCTCTCAAAGCCTTTGGCAGCTTTGCTCAGGATACCGGCGGGACGGGCGTGCAGACCTTCTTTGTCCTGAATGGTGATATCGATGCTCTTCATAAAAATCTCTCCTTTTTGGAATCGTTATTGTAAGTGCTCCAGCACATAGTTCATATCGGAAGTGGTCTTGAGCTGTTCCAGCGCATCCTCGTCTTCAAGGATCTCGCAGACATTGCCCAGCAGGTCAAGATGGTCGTTGCCGACACCGGCAATGCCGAACACGAGGTAGGCTTTTTCATCGCCGAAGTCCACGCCCTGCGGATATTGCAGCAGGACAACGCCGGACTTTTTAACGGTGCCCTTCTTCTGGCTGGTGCCGTGGGGAATGGCTACGCCCATGCCCATATAGGTGCTCACCAGCTTTTCGCGCTCCACCATGGCGTCGGCGTAGGTCTCGTCCACATAGCCGCGCTTTGCCAGCAGCGCACCGGCGGCACGGATGGCCTCCTCCTTGGTGACAGAGGGCAGACCCAGCTGGATGTCCTCCGCCTGGATCTTCATCACGGAACCGTTGGCTTTGGAAGCCTCGGTCACGGCAGCCGCCAGAGGGGCTACGGCTGCATTGCGCAGGTCGGATACGATCTCCTCATTGGCGGCAGCTTCGGCCTTGGCATCCAGTGCCGGGGTAGTGGAGGTCAGTGCGTTGTACAATGCGTCCAGATGCGGATCTGCAAGGAAGTTATCCAATGTAACAAGCTGTGCCTGCGGGGCGCACTTGGCGGCACGGTCAGCCAGAACGCGCTGGCAGACCACCACGTCCGCGTCGGCGGGGATGGTATCCACGCTGGAGTTGGTCACGGTCAAGTCGGGGCGCTCCGCCTTAATGCGGTTGTGGAACTTGGTAGCACCCATGGCGCTGGAACCCATGCCGGCATCGCAGGCAAAGACGATCTTGCGAATCTGACCGACATTTACGGCAGTAGGCTCGGGGATCTCGCCCTTAGCCTGTGCCTTCATCTCCTTCATTTCGTTCTGGGCATCGGTCAGGCTCTTGGTGTGACCGGAGGTCGCTTTCAGAATGACCGAGGACAGGATAAAGGAGACTGCACCGGCGATGACAACGCCCAGCAGAACGGTGAGAATGGAATCCCGGGGAGCCATTGCCATGTAGGCGATGATGGAACCGGGAGAAGCAGGACCGGACAGACCTGCACCGGTCATAGAGTAGAACAGGATGGCGCAGAAGTTGCCCACGATGGGGGCGATGATGATCACGGGGTTCATCAGGATGTAGGGGAAGTAGATCTCGTGGATGCCGCCCAGCAGGTGGATGATCACAGCACCGGGAGCGGACTGGCGGGTGGTGTCGTCCTTGCAGAAGAAGCAGTAGGCCAGCAGGACACCAAGACCGGGACCGGGGTTGGCTTCCAGCATATACATGATGGAGCGACCGGTCTCAGCGGCCTGGCTTGCACCGATGGGGCTGAAGATGCCGTGGTTGATGGCGTTGTTCAGGAACAATACCTTGGCAGGCTCAATAAAGATGGACACCAGCGGCAGCAGGCTGTGCGCCACAAGGAAGTCCACACCGGCGGTCAGCACGGTGAGGATGGCAGTCATGAACGGGCCGATGACGTAGTAGCCGAGGATGGCCAGCAGCATACCCAGAATGCCGATGGAGAAGTTGTTGATCAGCATCTCGAAACCGGCGGGGATATGGCCTTCCACCTTCTTGTCGAACTGCTTGATGACCCGGCCGGCCAGAGGACCCATGACCATGGCGCCCATCAGCATGGTGTAGTCCGAGCCGCAGATGCAGCCCACCACGGCGGCGCTGGCTGAAAGCATCGGGGTCAGCCGCCGCACCGTGCTGCGGGAGCTGCCCGCTGTGGAGCAGTGGATGCAGGCTGCCGGGGCGCATTTTGTGCGGAATCCCGGCAAGGGTCTGCTGCTGGATGAAGCGCCGGAGCGGCGAGACGCACTGCGCACCCAGCTGAACAGCGGCGACAGGAAAAAACTTTCCCGCGCAGAGCGGCGGCAGCAGCTTTTGACAAGGCTGCTCAGCGAGCAGGAGCCCTGCAAAACAGCGGTACTGGCACGGGCGCTTGGCGTTTCGGAAAGCACGCTGTCTGCGGACTTGGATGAACTTGAGACCAAGCTACACCCCTACCGGGTGGAAATGTTCCGCCGCCCCGGCGTGGGGGTCTGGCTGCAGGGGGATGCTTCTTCCTACCGGAGGGTGGTGTCTGCCCTGCTGCGCAGCAGTATGCCGGAAAAGGAACTGGCAGAGGTGCTCTGCGGACGGATGCCGGAAAACGAGATCTTCTCGACCCTGCTGGATACAAAAACGGCCGAAAAGGTCTGGGCGGTTTTGCAGCAGTTTGAACAGGAAGAGCAGCTCCATCTGCCGGATGCAGGCTTTCTGGCGCTGGCGATCCATTGCACCCTGACCATTCAGCAGCTGCGGCAGGGCGGCGACAAGGGCAGTGCCCCCAGAGGGCTGCGCCCGGCGGGCAATCATGCTGCCCGGCTGGTGGCGGCGCTGAACCGCGCCTTCGGGCTGACCCTGCCGCCTGAGGAAGCGCAGTATCTGGAACTGTATCTCGCTGCTTATCTGGGTGCGGAGGATCCTTGGGGCAGTGCGCAGGAGATGGAACTGCGGAATCTGGAAGCCGCCCTTATCCGGGAAATGGAAAAGGCGCTGCACACAGACCTTTCCGGTTACACCTCCCTGCGGGATGACCTGTACTGCCACCTGCGCCCCATGCTGCTGCGGGTGGAGCAGAACATTCGTACCGAAAACCCCCAGCTGGACACCATCCGCACCGACTACCCCGGCCTGTGGAAAGCCACCCGCACCGCCTGTGATGCGGTGCAGCAGCAATTCGTCCTGCCCGCCATCTCGGACGCCGAAGCGGCCTACCTTGCCATGCACTTTGGCGCAGTGCTGGAACAGAATGCCATGTTCCGGCTGCGGCTGCGGGTGGTAGTGGCCTGTCCGCTGGGCATGGGTTCCAGCCGCTTTCTGGCTTCCCGGCTGGGAAACGAGTTTCCCTCTTTGCAGGTGGAGGGGTGCTGCTCGGTGCGGGAGCTGAACGCCGCCGACCTGCGTCGGAGAAAAATCGACTTCATTATCTCCACCGTGCCGCTGGAACTGGATTACCCGGCGGTGTGCATCAGCCCTTCCCTGCTGGAACCGGATCGTGCCGTGCTGAAGGACGCTATCACGCGGTACAGCCAGAACCGCGCAGAACCGGAACCGGCGGTGCAGCCCGTGCAGGATACAGCCTGTGCAGGCTCTAAGCTGCAGTATTATGCGCGCCTGACCCGGTCCATGACCGGGCTGCTGGAATATCTGACCATCCAGCCCGTCAAGGCTCCCGGCAGCCGCGCTGCCCTCATCCATGCAGCGGCGCAGCTGTTCTGCCCGCAGGAAGCGGACGCCCGGCTGGTGGAGCAGCAGCTTCGCCGCCGTGAAACGCTGGGCGATACCTACATCAAACCCCTGTATGCCCTGCTGCTCCATTGCAGGACAAGTGCGGTAAAGGACTGCCGCTTGGGCTATCTGCAGGCACAGCCGCCGGTCTATGAGCCGGGGCGCATCGTGCTGGGGGCACTGGTGCTGCTGGCCCCGGATGACGGGAACGGCGTCCCGGTGGAGGTCATGCAGAATGTCAGCGGGCAGCTGATCGAAACGCCCCGGCTGATGGAGGCACTGCGCACAAGCGTGTGCATCCGGATGTAGCCGAGCACCCCGCCATCATGGGTCACGAGTTCGCCGGTGATATCGTCAAGGTGGGCAAGGCGCATCAGGACAAGTTCAAGCCCGGCATGAAGTTCACCCTGCAGCCCGCCCTGAACTACAAGGGCACCATGTGGAGCCCCGGCTACTCCTACGAGTTCTTCGGCGGCGACGCCACCTACTGCATCATCCCTGCCGAGGTCATGGAACTGGGCTGCCTGCTGGAGTACAAGGGCCGTGCTTACTACGAGGCTTCTCTGGCCGAGCCTATGAGCTGCTCCATCGGTGCTTTCAACGCCGCCTACCACACCAAGATGGGTGTGTACCATCACGATATGGGCATCAAGAAGGGTGGCAAGCTGGCGATTCTGGCCGGTGCAGGCCCCATGGGTCTGGGTGCTCTGACCTACGCACTGCACCGTGATGTGCGCCCCGGCATGGTGGTGGTCACCGATATCAACGAGGATCGTCTGGCCCGTGCGGAGTCCCTCTTCCCCCCGAAGGAGGTCAAGGAGAAGGACGGCATCGACCTGTACTTCGTCAATACCGCCAACATGGCAGACCCCGCTGCCGAGCTGCGGGAGCTGACCGGCGGTACCGGCTTTGATGATGTGTTCTGCTACGCCCCCATCGCGCCGGTGGTGGAGCTGTCCAGTGCTGTACTGGGTCGTGACGGCTGCCTGAACTTCTTTGCAGGCCCCACCGACAAGCAGTTCAGCGCCAAGATGAACTTCTACGATGTGCACTACAATTCTACCCATGTCATGGGCACCACCGGCGGTAATACCGCCGACATGATCGAGTCGCTGGAACTGACCGCCGCTAAGCGCATCGACCCGGCTGTGATGGTCACCCACATCGGCGGTCTGAACGCCGCTGCCGAGACCACCCTCAACCTGCCCAAGATCCCCGGCGGTAAAAAGCTGATCTACACCCACCTGACCATGCCCCTCATCGCCCTGACCGATCTGCGTGCCAAGGGCGAACAGGACAACGACCCCCGCTATACCGCACTGGCTGACATCGTGGATGCCCACAACGGCCTGTGGTGCCCGGAAGCAGAGGAATATCTGCTGGCAAACTTCAACCCGGAGGACTAAGCAGAACGTGCCATGGGACAGGACAAACGCAGACAGGAGGAATCCCCCATGGAACAACGCCGCAATCAAATCGTGGAGCTGGTGAACCGCAAAGGCAGCATTAGCTTTGCCCAACTCAAGGAAGCTTTCCCTTCCGTTTCGGAAATGACCCTGCGCACCGACCTGAAAGCACTGGATGAAGCCCGCCGTGTGGTGCGGGTGCATGGCGGTGTCAAGTCGGTGGAGCAGGTGGTAGGTACAGACGACCTGCTGAGCCGCCGTGCCGCCCGCAATGCCGAAGCAAAGCAGATCATTGCCGAAAAAGCCGCTGCTCTGCTGCGCCCCAACACCACCCTGTTTCTGGATTCCGGCAGCACCGCCACAGCAGTGGCCCGGTGCATCCCGGATCAGCCCATGCTCATCTACACCAGCGGCCTGAGCTGCGCCATGGAGCTGGCAAAGCTGGAAAAGCCCAATGTATCCCTGCCGGGCGGCAGACTGAACCGGTTCAGCCTGAGCGTCTGCGGTGCACAGAGCATCCAGACGATGGAGGGCATCAACTTTGATCTGCTGCTGCTGGGCGTGACCAGTTACAGCCCGGAAACCGGTTTTACCTGCGGCGTGGAGGATGAAGCACGGCTCAAGCAGACCGTGCTCCGCCGCTGTGACTGTGAGCAGAAAGCCGTGCTGCTGGATTCCTCCAAGATCGGACTGAAAAGCACATTCCACATCTGCGAGCTGTCCGATATTGATATTGTGATCTCGGACGGAAAGCTGCCCGTAGAATTTTTACAGGCCTGCCGGAACGCAGGCGTAACAGTACTATAAAAGGAGCATTATTATGAAGATCATCCGCGCAAAAGATTATCAGGATATGTCCCGCAAAGCGGCCAACATCATCTCCGCACAGGTCATCATGAAGCCGGACTGTGTACTGGGTCTTGCCACCGGCGGCACCCCGGTGGGCACTTATGCCCAACTGGTGGACTGGTACAACAAAGGCGATTTGGATTTCTCCGAGGTCACTACTGTCAATCTGGACGAGTACCGCGGCCTGCCCAAGGAGCATCCCCAGAGCTACTGGTATTTCATGAATGAGAACCTGTTCAGCAAGGTGAATATCGACCCGGCCAAGACCAACCTGCCGGACGGCACCAATCTGGACACCGCCGCTGAGTGTGCCCGTTACAACGGTATCATCCACAAGCTGGGCGGCATCGACCTGCAGCTGCTGGGCATCGGCCCCAATGGTCATATCGGCTTCAATGAGCCGGGCGAAGCCTTTGAGCTGGAGACCCACTGCATCGACCTTGCTCCCACCACCATCGAAGCCAACAAGCGCTTCTTTGACGGCAACGAGGCCCTTGTCCCCAAACAGGCATACACCATGGGCATCAAGACCATCATGCAGGCACGCAAGGTGCTGGTGGTAGCCAACGGTAAAGCCAAGGCACAGGCCGTCAAGGACGCCGTGACCGGCCCTGTGACCCCTGCCTGCCCCGGCAGCATCCTGCAGCTGCATCCGGACTGCATCCTTGTGGCAGACGAGGAAGCACTGAGCCTGCTGTAAACTCCCAAAGCCAACTTCTTCATTTACCATAACTTTGCTTAAGATCCAACCAAAGCACAGAAAGGGCCGGACTCGTTGCACGGGTCCGGCTCTTTCTGTCAGAAATAAGATTTATCTTGCAATCTTACGCAAAGAGCAACTCCAAAAGAGCCGTCATGGAGATGGTGGGTTCGCCTGCTGCGGGATTTACGCTGAAAATACGCTGAAAAGAGGTCACCCCGATCGGTGGCCTCTTTTTTGCTGCCGCGAACTGTCTGGCTGCGGCAGCGGATAACAGCAATGTCCATTGCGCTTTGTTTTGCCCGGATGCGCACCCGCAGAAAGCTCTCCCTCGTCAAACTGCCCAAAATACGGCCTTAAAAGTTTACTTGACACAATTTTCAAATCAATATATAATTGGGTCAGAGACCAATTATAGAAAAGGATGATTTCCAATGGCGCGCAGATACGACAGCAAAGAAGCAAAACGGCGGATCCTGACCGCCTGTGTCCGGCTTTTTCTGGAAAAAGGCTACACGAACACCAAGGTGGCAGAAATTTTAAAGGAAGCAGATGTTTCCGCCGGGTCGTTCCAGAATATTTTCCGCACCAAGGACGGTGTGCTGACCGAGCTGATCGGCATGATGTTCAGCAGGCAGTTCGGCGCGGTAAGGCCGCTGGCGGCAAACGCCCCCTCGCCGGTGTACCTCTACGCGGTGGAGACGGCTTTGCAGCTGGCGGTGACCGAGCTGAGCGAGAATCTGCGGGATATCTATGTGGAAGCGTACACCTTCCCCGCCACGGCGGAGATCATCCACCGCAGCACCACGGCCGAGCTGCAGGCGGCGTTCAGCGCGTACCTGCCCGGGTGCGCCGAGTGCGATTTCTACGAGATGGAGCTGGGCACGGCTGGCATGATGCGCGGCTACATGGCACGGCGGTGCGACCCCTACTTTACACTGGAGCGCAAAATACGGCGCTATCTGAGTATGAGTCTGAGTGCGCTGCAGGTCCCCGCGCAGGAGCGCGAGCAGGTCATCGCTTTTGTGGCGGAGATCGATATGCTTGCCCAGGCGCGGAAGGTGGTAGATGCCGTGCTTGCATCGCTGTCCGTGCAGTTTGATCTGAAAGGATAACAAGGTTTGATGACAAGGAGGGAGTAACATGAAAAAATGGCTGATCCGGTGTTTGACGGTGCTGGCAATGGTGTGCCTGATACCGGGGATCGTGTTAAAAGCGGCGGCAGAAACAACCACGGTGCGCTGCAAAAACTGTGGGAGTACGGAGACACGTGAGATCCTCGGATACAGAAAATATGATTCGAACAGTCATAGGGTTTATGTAACTGAATGCCAGAACTGCCACAACGATGGCAATGTTTCGTATTTAAAGGTACATACCGGCGGTACCGAAACGCCCACCTGCACCAAAGGCAAAACCTGCGAAAAATGCGGCGCGGAATACGGCGAAAAAGACCCAAATAATCACGATTTGGTGCATCACGATGCAAAAGCCCCCAGCTGTACGGAAATCGGCTGGAACGCTTACGAAGCCTGCTCCCGTTGTAACTATACCACCACCTATCAGGAGCTGCCCGCACTGAACCATGATTTGGAGCAGCACGCAGCAAAAGCCCCTACCTGTACGGAAATCGGCTGGGATGCTTACGAAACCTGCTCCCGCTGCGACTATACCACCCGCAAAGAGCTGCCCGCGCTGAACCATGATTATCAGGCTGTTACCGTAGCCCCCACCTGTGAAGCAGACGGCTATACTGTTTTTACCTGCAGCCGCTGCAAAGACAGCTACACCGCAGACCCGACCGATAAGCTGGGGCATCAGTTCGGTGCATGGTCTCCGAACGGAACCGGCTCTCAGAGCGCCGATTGTCTGCGGCAGGGCTGCGCGCACACTGGCAGCACTGATTGCCGGAAGTTTACTTTCCGCACTGCGGAAGGCGAAACGCTGACCTTCTGCCCCGTGTGCGGGCAGGCAGAAAACGCCGCGCAGCTGGAAATGATCGAAGCCGCAACGGCATGGCCGCTCAGCGGCAGCCTTTCTGCGGAGGATGTGACCGCACGGACGAATGGAGAATACCTGAGTGTGGCCTTTGAAACCGCAGGCAGCCTGACGCAGCCCACCGGTCGGGTAAGGCTCGCGCTGCCCGCCGGACTGCTGGAAGGCAAAACGCTTGTGCGCATTGCCCCGGACGGCACACAGACGGAGCTGCCGTTTGAAACAGAGCGCGGAACGATCATCCTTACGCTGGATTTTGCAAACAGCGAGCTGCCCGTAATGCTCTTCCGGCTGGTACCCCAGCCCACCGCCCTCTGAACGCTTTTACAGCGCGCAAACGATAAACCATAAAATGCCCGCCCACCGTGGTTTTCCACAGGTGGGCGGGCATTCTTTTGTGCCTTTTTGGGCATAAAAATACCCCCGGAGGATGCAGCGTTTTTTACGCTGTCTACTCTGGGGGCAGGATAGCAAGCGCTGCGCGGCAGCTCCCGGAAGCGGACACTGTCTTGCTGAAAAAGCACTTCCTAGCGCTGCTCCTCCGGCGGGCAGCAGCTCTCCCGGGGGATGAGCTTGTGCGGCACGATGATCTTTGTGGCCAGAAGGTTCGGGTTCTCGATGTGGTTGATGGTCTGGCTGGCGGCCTCCATGCCCAGCTGGTAGGGGTTCACGTCCACGGTGGTCAGCTGGGGGCTGCCCTGCCCTTTGTTGCGGAGTGCCCCTTGGCAAACCGGACGGGATTGCGCTATAATAGAGCCGTAACAGTTCCACAAAGGTGTGGTAAGGGAGGTGCGGTCATGATCCGGGTGGCGATCGTAGA
>OHSH01000395.1_pt1 | contig 23583 bp, 19 predicted proteins | sample 1578611 | NCBI WGS metagenome assembly OHSH01 (sample SAMEA3879576, study PRJEB24766) | human gut metagenome | biome: human-associated habitat; feature: feces | place: USA | collected 1985/1987 | reverse complement strand
TATGCAGTGCTGCCGTTGCTGTGCCAGCTCACAGCAGGCTTCCCTGTCTGAACGCAGCGTTTCCCGAAAGCCGGGAGATGCTGCGTTTTCTCTTGCCCGCATTGGGCTGAAAGGGAAGCCGCCATGTCAACATTCCGCGTCAATAAAAACGTCAACTACACCGTTATGAGCAACTACCACCTGCAGGATAAGAGGCTGTCCCTGAAGGCCAAGGGACTGCTGTCCTATATGCTCTCCCTGCCGGACGATTGGGATTACAGCCTGAAAGGGCTGACAACCGGGTGCAGGGATGGCATTGACAGTGTGAGAAGTGCGGTTCACGAACTGGAAGATGGCGGGTATCTGTGTCGGAGCAAAGTCCGTGATGCCCGTGGCCGCATTATTGACTACAACTATGAAGTCTTTGAACTGCCGCAGAAAGAACAGATTGAAAAACGCCCTGCTCCAGTGCCAAATTCACCATCATCGGAAAATCCAATGTCGGGTTTTCCAACGTTGGAGAATCCAACACAACAAAATACTAATAAACAAAATACTAAAAGACAAAGTACTAATCTATCAAGGCAGACAGACGAATCCGCAGATTTTGACCGGATGGAAGCACAGGTGCGGGAGGAGTTTCGGGAACGGCTGGAGATTGACACCCTTGCCCAGCGGTACGACCCCGACAAGCTGGAGGAACTGCTGGACAACATTGTGGAGATGTACTGCTGTCCACGACAGACCCAGTACGTCGGCAAGCAGCCGCAGACCACTAAAGCCATCCGGCTGCGGCTGGACAAGCTGACCAGCCAGCACGTTGAGTACATCTTCGATGTGATGTCCAACACCACCCAGCCCATCAAGAACATCATGGCCTATCTGCGCACCACCATCCTGAACGCCCCCACCACGATGGAGCACTACTATCAGGCGCAGGGCAACTGGCTGACCGCACAGAATCGGAAGAAGTGAGCGCCGTTTTCCACAAAGACCACAAAACACGTTGAAAATGCAAAGGAGAATTCCTATGAAGAGCACGAACGCCGTCCGCACCGAGATCCATTACGCACAGGTCGGGGAGTATCAGCTGCCCCTGCTCACCCTGCCGCAGACCGATGATACCGAACCGCTGGGCAAATATGGCCGGATGCGGCTAGCCTATCTCAAGAATCATCGTCCCGTGCTGTACAACCAGATGCTGCTGAACGGTACGCTCTGGCCGCATTTGCAGGAAGTCCAGAGAGCCGCCTCAGAACAGCTGGAGCGCACGATTGCGGCCTTGGCAGACAAGTTCACTGCGCCGGACAAAGAGCGATCACAGCTTTTCTGGGCGGCCCATATGAATGGACTGAAAGCACAGGCGGAGGAGGTAGTGGTGAGGGAAGTCGTATATACAGAATGATCCCTGATAGCACCCAAACGGTATCAAAAGCCGATATTTTAGATTTTATTCTTGATTTTTGCGGAATATTTGCAAATTTCAAAATCAAAATTTGACTTTCTGCCCAGAATAGAGTACACTGGATTCAGAAAATCATCTGGGAGGAATCGCGATGCTGCTTCAATTTTCTGTCACGAACCACCGTTCCATCAGGGATACCGCCATCATCAGCATGAAGGCATCCACAGATAAAAGTCTGTCCGACTGCCTGATTTCGCCGAACGACAAAAAACAGCTCGTGCCTGTCCTTGTGCTGTACGGCGCCAATGCAGCCGGAAAGAGCAATGTCCTCCATGCACTCCTGCTCATGCGCGAGATGGTCTGCGGGCGGTATGCCAAGTTGCTGAAAGGCGAGTCCCTTCCGCAAGAGCCGTTTGCTTTCACCGACCAGCCTACACAGCCGACCAGCTTTGAAACCATCTATTTTTATGGCGGCATCAAGTATGCCTATGGGTTCTCGTTTGACAAGTCCAAAGTCCTGACCGAATATCTCTATCACTGGCCGAATGGCCGGGAAGCATTGATTTTTTCCAGAGAGGGAAATAGCTACCAATTTCGTGAAAACATCCAAGAACAGCTTACGCTTTCTGGACGAACTGCTGAAAATCGTCTGTACCTGTCCAGTTCTAACGAGTGGAATTGTCCGCAGACCGAAAAAGCGTATCTGTGGTTCTTTGAAAAGCTGACAGGCTTTATGGGAACCGAAATGCGGCTGGATGCTACATTGTCTGCCATCCGGCAGGGCGGCTCTGAAAAGAGCCGTATCCTGCATGAAATGCTGTATGCAGACCTCGGTATCAAGGACATCCGCATTACAGGCTCCAAGGAAGAGCCTATCATTTCCGCACTGCACATTCTCGATGCCGAAGATGGCACTTCTAAGGGTTTCTGGCTCCCGTTGGGTCAGGAATCTGTTGGAACACAGCGTTTCTTCTCTCGCATCGGTATGTGGCTTGCGGCACTAGAAGCAGGCTCTGTTTTGGTAGTAGACGAGATAGAATCCAGTATGCACCCACTCTTGACACGACATCTGATCGAGATGGTGCAGGATGCTGCTATCAATACAAACCATGCACAACTCATCTTCACCACGCACGATACCGGACTTCTCGACCTGACGTTGCTGCGGCGCGATCAGATCTGGTTTGCAGAGAAGAACGAAAAGACCATGCAGACCGACATTTATGCCCTGACCGAGTTTTCTCCCCGGAAAGGTGAAAACATTTCCAAAGGCTATCTGCAAGGACGATATGCAAAAAACAGTTCAAGTCGAATTTAGAATATCAAAATCTTTTTAACACTTTTTCAGTATTCAACCATCAAATTTCACTTTTGGGGTTTGGATTTCATTTTTTTGAGCGTTCATTTCACTTATTGAGCTAAAAATTTAATGTTTCTATCGAAATTTTATATTTGATTTGACTTTTCTACTTCAAATTTCAAAAACAATTTGATGTTTTGATTTTTGCTATTGACCATAGTTTACCTTGTCTATCCATCCAAACATGATATAATGGAGCAAAGGAGCGTGATACCATGAGCCCAATTGAAGTCCCTGCAAAAATCCAGTTGGTTGAAAAGCGTGAAACACGGACGAGCCGTGGAATGCTCTCAAAGGGCTGGTATCATGTAGATGATCAGCTTGTTATGGTCAAAGGCAACTCCATCACAGAGGCCGGAACGGCTGGATATGAGCCATATTCTGAGGTGATGGCATCGCTGATTGCGCAGGTCCTGGGTCTGCCGCATGTGGAATACGCCCTGATGCCTGCCAAACTCTTTCCCGACATTCAGACCTATTCCTGCGATGTGGTCAGCGTCTGCCCCAAGTTCACAACGGACGATGAACAGCTGTATCATTTTGCAGACTTGGCTGATGCCCATTTCCTTGCCAGCGGTCGAGCCGCTTCACCGGAAGCATTGTTCCAGTATGCGATAGAACTATATGGTAAGAAGTGGCTTTATCAAATGCTGGCATTTGACGCCTTTATCGGCAACGAAGACCGCCACGAAAACAATTTTGATGTGATCGTCCGGGATGGAAAAAATTATGCTCCGCCTATTTACGACAATGGCGGTAGTCTGCTTGCGTGGGCAACGGATGAAGAATTGACTGACACGAAGCTCCGTTATCAGTTCGACAAAGCCAAACCGTTCCGCAGTCACCATGCCCAGCAAATCAAGATGATCGATGAGCCTGTGCTGCCAACGCGTGACTTGGACGAGTTGTATAGTGAAATCATTCAGTCCATCTCGCCTATTCTTGCATTGTTGAGCGAAAAAAGAGCATCTGCGATCCGTCAATACCTGAAATACCGTCTGCACTACCTGAAAGCCGCCATGGGGTGATAAAATGGCCTATCTGAAATTGATGATGGATGAAAAAGAAATTGCACACCTAAGCGAAGATGGGCAGTCTCTTTGCGCAAATGAGGGCGTGCCGCAGTACAGCCTCCCACTGAACCTTTTCATCGGTGACAAACGTGAAGTTCCATTGGTCGATGTGGTGGTTTGGGCAAAGAAACGAATCTTTCCGAAAAATCGGATGGACTGCAAGAAAATTCTGAAAATGATGGGTCTGCCGGACTACAATGCATGGGAAATCGTCAAACGCACCAACGCCTGCCTGATGGAAGACCCCTATTGGCTGCGATTCAGCGAGGATGAAACCTTTGAGGATACCACGCGCGGCAGGGCAAGAAGGATCATGACCGAATGTCAGAAGCCTGCTGATACCAATTAGTATCATTTATAATAACGTTAGGGCAAAGCTCCCATCCCCTTCACTTTAAGTCAGCGTTTGCCGCCGTACATACCTGCCCTTTGGGGACATTCAAATTTTTTCAAAACAGAATCCCTTAATCGCCTTGCTTTTCTCTTAAAATGCGGCCAATTTTAAGGGAAAGCGCATTGAGTAAGGTCTGAATCAGCTTTACTTGCTTGACTTTTTTGTTGGTTGTCAGTATATTGGCACTAATTGGTATCAATATGTATCAGTTATGAGGTGACAGGAATGGATGGAGCCAAATTTGCAAAAATGCTTTCAGACAAGCATCTGTTCGAGCTGGATCGGATGGAGTATAAATATTCTGTCTCTAGTGTCAAGGAGTTTACAGGGTTGCTCCGTCAGAACTTCGCTCAACCTTTGCCTTTGGCTGATTTTTCCAGTGATGAACTGTTCTATCTGCCCAATCTGGCTCAAATCTCCACCAACGGCATGAAGCAGCTTCTTTCTGTTCCCGCAAGCAATCAGTCCTTTGGGTTGCAGGCCATGACTGAGGAGATCCACGCAACCTTCCAAATCGAAAGCATTCGCTCCTCACGCAACAGCATCCGGCATATCCTGAATGGCTATGCCCCGCGCAATGAGGAAGAATCCCGTATTTATGGCATGAAGCGTGGTTTGGACTTCATTGCCGACCGCCAGAATACGATCACCGAGGAAAATCTGCACCAGCTTTACCAGATCAGCACCGGCGACTACCTGCCGGATGAAGATCGTCTGTTGCCTGACCATTTCTACCGCCACGATGTTGTCTATGTTGTGGGCGGCGAAGAAAGCCGGGAGGGACTTCCGGCGCAACAGCTCCCAGATGCCATGAAACGATTGGTTGATTTCGCCAACGCTAAAGATGGCATCAACGAACTGCATAAAGCCGCTATCCTGCATCTTGCTTTCGCCCACTATCATCCCTATTTTGATGGCAATGGCCGCACGGCTCGGCTGCTCCACCTTTGGTACCTTGTCCAGCAGGGCTATCCTGCGGCACTGTTCACGCCGTTTTCCCGCTATATTGCTGAGAGCAAGGCAGCCTACTACAAAGCCTATGACCGTGTCGAAAAGAACGCACTCATCTCTGGCTACACGGACGTAACGCCGTTCCTGTCCTATTTCTGCAACGAGGTTTATAACCGTCTGCAAGTGGATGTAATACCGCCGCAAGCTGATCTTCAGGTGTACCAGACCGCTCTTGCCAATAGAAAAATCACCGAAAAAGAACGGTTGCTCTGGGAATATGTTCTGTCTGCCTACGGCACGGAGGAGTTCACCACCAAGCAGCTGGAAAAAGACTTCCGCAACGCTGCCTATGCCACGATCCGGACGTTTGTGATGAAGTTCCACGAGATGGGATTGCTGGCAGCAAGGAAAGCCGGAAACCGAGTATATTATAAAGTAAGATAAATTATTGATTTGAGCCGCAGGTGATATTATTTCATTCTGCGGCTTTTTTGTTGCAAATCTTCAGATTTGTGTCGAAATCACTTGTGTGTCGTCCTGCTCAATGCTATAATTACAATGTTGAAGTGTTTATATTTTGTGTATGTTGCACAATTTAAGATGTTTGTGTGATGACATTCTGTAAACACCATCTTCTTTACGCCCGGATTTCCTGAAAGGCCAAAACAAAAATGATCTTCTCTGAAAAAAGCGAAACTCCAAACTTGACTGATTATCTCAAAGCAAAACCAGACTCCGTAGTCTACTACGGGGATAAAAAATCCACTGCAAGCTGGCGGTTGCTTTACTTTATTGCGCTCAAATTGATTGCTGCAAAGCATCCGGATGAGTTAATGCGCCTTGAGGGGAAAAGCATTTTAGGGGATAAAATTGAAATTGGAAGCGAAATTGAGATTCGAGAGTTTTCTCATCCTCTCGGTATTATGCAGAAGCCGGATGGAAAATGGTTTTTTGCTGAAACAGACTTCAATGCGCATCAAATTCTGCTCCGCCTGAAAAAGCTGATGGAGATCTGTAAAGACCCATTGGACACAATGGTAATCTATTTCTCCGCGAATCAGTCACAAAATGTATCCTTACGCACCGATAAATCGGATTCTCCTTTGATTCGGAAATCGCTGGCTGAAATCTTCCGACCGGAAGTTGCCAAAGCAGTACCCACTGTGACCTTGGCTGAACAGCAATATGTGCAATGGCTGATTCAAAAAGGCGAGAAGCCTTCAGAAGTGCAAACTGCTTTTTCCATGACGGAAAAAGTCATCAACCGGCTTCAAATATCTGCCAAGCGACTTTTCTCAGTGACAAGCGCTGTTGAACTCAAATACATTCTCTCTGCGCTGCGGCGCACACCGCAGTGGCACTATTTTTCGTCAAGACAGCAAAACCAAATCGTGCATACGATTGATCTGTATCGAGAATTTCGGGAAAGCTCAGCGAAAGCACTGGCAAATGCGCAAGCTGCATCAACAGTGCAGCCGCCCGCTACAACTTCGACCTCTCATCCCTCCGTGTTGCCTGCCCCTGCTTTGTCCGGTTCGCAGAAAATTTCTTCTCCGGAAAAATTCTCCTGCGCAGGAGCAAATCCTCTTGAAGTGCTGTTTGATGGCAAACACATCGAGGCGAAAACATGGAAGGATGTGTATGTCGCAGGTGTTAAGGAACTGTACAGCCGCTATCCTCAAAAGTTTATTTCGCTCATCGGCGACCCGGACAACAAAACTGGTGTCTATATTGAAACTGCCTATCGGGCCCATAAACTGAAAGGGCTGAAGGTCCTCACCAAAAACAGTGCAGGGCAGTGGCTTTATCTGGAAACCGAGAAAACCCCGGATGAAGCCATGACAAGCCTTTATAAGCTCCTGGATCATTGTGGAGTTGCGCATACTGCACTTTCGGTTCAGTGCAAAAAGGCTGAATCGGATGTACCGGTCACAGTGACCGACGTTTCGATTCCCCAAGTGGTTTCTTCTGCGCCAGCAAAACCGATTGCCAAGCCTGTTGCTGCGCCTGTTGAAAAAACAGCTGTACGGACACCGCCCAACGCAAACAGTTCCGCTTTTTATCAATGGATGCGGAACGAGATGCATCTGGCAGAATCCTCCTCACGGAGCTATGTCTCTGCGATCAACAACTGTGAACAGCTGGCTCGGCAAATCGGCTTGGACAGCACGGCTCTTTATGGCGTATCCCTTGACGTTGCAACACGCACGAAAGATCTGTTGACTGCTACAAAGGAATATACCGCAACCAACGCCAGACAGAACAATCGGCTGCGGGCCGCACTGGCAAAATACATACAGTATCTTTCTGTGCCGGAAAGCGGTTCTGCGAAAAAGGAGCCACTCGCTTCTAAACCTGTTGCAACACCCGTGCAAGCACCCGCAGTCATTTCTCCGGTCTCTCAGAAGCTGATTCAGGATGTTGAAAAGGTCGTGCTGGACGCAGATTTGGACGGCATTGCACTGTCAGATCTCTATGGAAAAATTCACGCATCGGACAACGCCATTCGGGAGGCAGTTTTAGCATCTTCCAAAATCGTATCACTGGCAGGCAAACTCTACCACGAGGATGCCTTTGTAGATTGGGACGATGGTGCCAGTCAGATGGAGCAGCTTTTGGAAAAACTTATGGAGAGGAACAACGGCTATGTTTCGGACACGCAGCTCTATGAATATGTTCGTGCCGAAATGCAGATGTTCCTGAATGATAATGGCATCAGTAGTTCCGCAATGGTTTATGACCTCGCTCGCCACCTGTTCGAGAAGGTCGGATATCACGGAAAGCATTACTCTTTTAGCAATAAGACGCATATCTCGCGTGGTGGCGACGATCAGATTGGTTCGGTTCTCGATGTGATGCGCCGTTATGCACGGGAACAGGACGGAATGTTTGTGGAGGAGGATCTGATTCAATATCTGCAAAATGTCGGGCTGAAAACCGGCAATCTGCACGGCCAGATGAAGTTGAATGAAGAACCGATTTTCCTCTATTACCAGCCAGATGTGCTGATTACCGGGGAAAGTTTGCAACTGAATGAAGCATGGTTTGCCAAAGCGCAGCAGGCTCTGGATAAGCTGTTCTCAGATTTAGGGGATCACATTGTTCTGCGCGATATCCAGCCGTGGTGGTACAGTTTGCTCCCGGCTTTGCCCGGTGACCGACCGTGGACACCTTTACTGTTGCAAAGCATTCTGGGCTTTTACAGCAAAAAGCTGGGCAATGCTAAGACGATCTGCGGTATGGCCAGCCAATCCAAGGATACCCTGCACGCCATGCTGGTGAGCGGCTCCAGTGAAGTCCAGACTTTTTCGGATGCCGTTGCAGCGTGGTATGTCGATGACGGCATCACAGGAAAACGGTTCCAAGCAGAAGATCTGCGTGAACTTCTGGTCAAGCGTGGGCTTCTTGCAGGCAGTGAATTGTATGGCAGACTTCACAAGGCACTTGCCAACGATCCCCGTTTTGCATGGAGTGCAGACAATACCACCGTGACGATCAATTTGTAAATAGAAAACGAACGCCAGAAAATCTCTGGCGCAAGAGAGGAATGAAAAGCCGCCGTGTACGGTTATGAATGGACGGAAGAGAACGGCATCTTCCGGCTGACGATCAATGCAAAAATTCAAAAAGAAATTCGCCCGGTCTTCCATGAAGAATTAGACTTCTTTGGGATGGATCAATACTGGGATTATCCCAAAGATACAACCGCACCGCTGCTTTGGGCAGAGGGTGTTCGCCGCTATGTCCTGAATGGTGTCTGCGTGGCTGAGGCGCAGGGAGGAGGCTTCTATACAAAACCGACGATTAAACGTTTGACAGAAGAACGTCTGAAACTTGTTCCCATTGATACAGATCGGCTCTATGAAGTCAACCGGCAAATTATGCTGAGTCTGGAGCAAAAGGCAGTCCAATTTATCCAGACACAGTACGAGCACTATCTTCCGTTAGGGTTCTCATTTGTCTGTGCATTTTCGGGCGGCAAGGACTCTCTGGTTTTGCTTGACCTGATGACAAAAGCGCTTGCTCCAAAGGATTATTATGTTGTGTTCAGTAATACCGGCATGGAACTTTCCGATACGTTAAAAACTTTTGTCGATGCGCAAAAACACTGGCCTGGTGTTCGTTTCAAAGAAGCAAAGTGCCATATGGATATGGAAGAATCTTGGAATGAATTTGGACCGCCAGCCAGTAAATTGCGCTGGTGCTGTTCTGTCCGAAAGTCCGTTCCCACATTGATGCTACTGTCCGAACTAACAGGAAAAGATACAAAAGCTGTTGTATTTGATGGCGTTCGAGCAGAGGAAAGTTTACGAAGATCAAAATATACAGAGGTTGGTGAGGGCGTTAAAAATATTCAGCAAGTCAACTGTCATGCGATTTTAAAGTGGTCATCAGCCGAGATTTTTGTATATGCACTAAAGAAAAATGTATTGTTAAATAACGCCTATCGGCATGGTATCTATCGTGTCGGTTGCAAGGTATGCCCTATGTCTGCAAAATGGCAGGATTCTCTTATCTCTTTTAATTATCCTGATGAAGTCAAGAGCCAGTTGCGGATGCTCGAAGATATGACCCTTTTCGCAAAAGGAAAGATTGACAAAAAATACATTGAAGACGGCGGCTGGCAAGCGCGTGCTGGAGGAAAAATTCTCAAACAGGGCGAAAATAGAGTTTCGGAAGAAATAACAGCAACCTCCATCGTCTTCCGTATAAAGAACGCTCGTCAAAATTGGAATAGCGTTCTTCCCATTTGGGGTATTCCTGTTGATGATGACGGAAAGCGAATTACCGTTAAAACGAAACATGGTAATTTTGAAATGAACTATCGGGAAGAAAATGGGCAGCAAATTGTATCAATAAGCCCATTTTTTCAGCTGGATAGATTTGATATCTCGACATTACGCAGTATTGCCAATAAAACAGCTTACTGTGTAGGTTGCAAAGCGTGTACGCCACAGTGTCCTACTGGTGCATATCAGATTATTGATGGAAAGATTGTTATTCGCGCCAATCGCTGTGTTCACTGTTATAATTGCTGCACTTATACCGATAAAGGCTGTATGGTTGCAAAGTCGTTGTTTGTGAGAGGAGAAAACATGGAAAACCCGGATAAATACAGAAATTTTGGATTTCGACAGTCGTTTTATTCTCATTTTGTTGATACGGGAGTGGATTGCTTTGACTTGCCAGATCAAGATAAAGTTTTAGGCAAAGATCAGTATAAAGCATTAAAACAATGGGTTGCTGAATCTGGAATTTTGAAGATAGAGACGAAAGGTTCAAAGAAAGTTGTTTTGCCGGAACTGACGGTGCTTGGAAACAAGCTCATCAATATTGGCGTCTATAACCCATTTGGATGGGCGGTCATGTGGGCTAATCTTGCGTATAACTCTATTGTCGTCAATGCATTTTGTCTTAATATTGGTGTTGGAGAAACCTTCAATAAGGATGATATTGTCGGTATTTTGAAATATGATAACGCTACCGCCTGTGACCATGCAGCGAACTCTCTGCTTTCAACATTTAGAGATTCTCCTATTGGTTCTTCACTGATGCAGGGAATTCAGCTTGATAAAGACTATTACCGTGCCGGATGGGAATATCCCCATGCGGTTGCTTTGCTGTATGCACTTTATCTCTATGCTGAGCATACTGGCCGTAAGAGCTTTACTTTCTCTGAGCTGGTCAATGCACACAGCAACCCGGATGCAAAGGGAATCTCTCCTGCGGATATCTACGGCATTGATGTGAAGAAATTCCGCGAAGACGTGCAGGGTTTGGCGATCAGTTTCCCGAAGCACATCCGGGTTTCCTTTGTGGCAAATCTGGACAACATCATTCTGGAAGATTATTCTTCCGACGATATTATTGATCTGGCCGAGGAATAAAAAATCGAGAGGAGTTTGCGGTCGTGGCATATAACAAGCAGTACAAGGACTTCCTTGAAATCAGCCCCAACTTCGAGTCGGTTGTGGACATTGATGCGGATAAGCGAAATCAAAACCTGTGGCGGGAATATATTGTTGGCGACGACATGGAAAATCTGGTGGATGTTCTATGTCAGTCGCTTGGCAATGAGGCCCCGGATGCCCGGAGATCGTTTTGGGTGCATGGCTCTTACGGCACTGGTAAAAGCTATGCAGCTATTTTTGTAAAGCACCTGCTGGAAGAAAAGCCGGAAGTAATCGACGAGTTCCTGTCGAAGTCCTCTCGGCTGTCCAAATATCGCAATCGCTTTATGAAGTGCCGCAACAAGGGCGATTATCTGGTGATCTGGAAGACAGGCTGCACGGGCATCCGCACCGGCGACATGATGCTGGTGGAAGCTGAGCAGGCTGTCCGTGAAGCTCTGGTTGCTAAATTTGGCGATAAAGCGGATCTGGGTGGCGCATCGTTGATCAGTGCGGTGACCGATAGGTTGGATGATGCGTCCATCAACTGGGATCATGTGATTGAAAATACGATTCTGAGTGATGATTATTCTTCGGTGGAAGAACTGCGCGCTGCGGTTTCCTCTGGCAAGCTGTCTGCCATCCAGACGACTGCCATGGTTCTGCGGGACATGAAGTTTGGCCTGATTTCCAATCTGGACACGTTTGAAAATTGGCTGACAGAAGTCATTGATGCCAATGGTCTTGCCAAGAGTGGCATCTTCTTTATCTGGGATGAGTTCACCGAGTACGTTGCACATAGTGATGACCACACCATCATGCAACAGCTCTCTGAATTCTGCAAGGTCAAGCCGTTCTTTATGCTCTATGTTGTCCATCGTTCGGATGAGATGGTCGATAGCATGGGCAAGGACCGCTATCAGATGATTACCAACCGCTTCCACACAGTAGAATTCCACATCAGTGCATCTGCTGCGCTGGACCTGATTGCGGGTTCTATTGTTGTGCGCAACGGTATGCAGAACGCATGGGCTGATGAACGCAATCAGGTTGTCAACGATTTCAAGAAATTCCTTCCAGATCTGGTTGGTCTGGATGACAAAACCGGCGAAATGATCGACAAGCTGTGCCCCATCCACCCTATGACGATTCGGTTGCTTTCTCGTGTGGCGGAGAGCTTTGCTGCTGCGCAGCGTACCATGTTCCGCTTTATGAAGGATCAATCGAATTCTGACATTGGTTTTGTCGGATACATCAATCACTATGGTCCGGATGATGAAGCACGCTGGCTCACCCCGGAATGGCTGTGGGATTATTTCTTCACCCGCGAAAGCGACTTTAGCGATAAAGATACGAAAGTTGCACCTTATATCCAGCATTATGAGGAAAGCCTGCATCTTGTTGAAAGTGATGAGGATGCGCTGCGCCTGTTCAAAATCGTGATGCTGCTGCTTGCTGTTTCTTCCACCACCAAAGGCGCATATGGTGTGCGTCATATGCAGGGTGGCATTGCTGCAACGCTGGATTGTCTGGAAAACTGCGTGGCTGGCGTACTCAGCAAGGACAAGGTGCGTGATTTGCTTGCTACTTTGGAGGAAAGCAAGCTGGTACTTCAGGATCAGGCTGCCAATGGTACGATTCGGCTTCAGCTTCCGTTCAAGGGCGGCTCCGGCGATGCATTCCGGGTCAAGTTTGAAAATAACGACCGGAAATATTCTCGGTATCAGATGTTTGCCAAGGATGGCCGCTTCTCCAATGAGCTGGAAAAGAAGGTCTGGGACGAAAACGATGCAACCTTCAAACGCATGAAGATTGCTGTCTGCTGTGCAGAGACCAATTCTATCAATAATCGTCTTGCCGAGGTAAAGGCGGAACTGATAAAATCGCCCTATAAGCTGGGTTTGCTGATCGTCACGGTAAAGGATGATCCGCAGTATAGTGCGATTCAGAATACGCTGGCTCACGCTGCAGCCGATGCAAATGAACCACGGTTGACGATTGCTCTGCTCAAGACACCTCTCAGTGACGAGAACCGTAAAGCATGGCTGACGCAGCTCACCAAAATGGAGCTTGCTAACGAGAGCGGGCAGACTGCATCTGCGAATGGCTACAAACTGGAAAGCGAAAAAGTGATCAACACATGGACTGCACAGGCTACTGGCGGCGGAAAGCTCGTGGCATGGAATGGCACCAATGTGTTCAACAATCTCTATGGCACGGCAAATTTGCGCCATACCATCATTACACAGGTTCTGAACAATGTTTTCCCCTATGCCCCGGAACAGATCGTCAAAATGGTTACTGCTTATAAGCCTTGCAACGATGCTGCACCGGCAGCGGGTATTGCTCGTAAAGGCGCAACCACCCAGATGCAAAGCGTTTTGAACAGCATCTCTCCGGAAATTCTGCAATTTACGGAGATTGACGGAATAGCCAACGCTACGGGCGATAAAACCGTAACAGCTGTTTCTGCGCTCGCAAAGGTCATTCGTGATAAGATGGATTCCGGTCAGCGTGTGATTCTGAGCGACTTGTGGCGTGAACTGCAGGAGCCGCCATTTGGTTATTATAATACGATTGCCTGCGGCATCCTGCTTGGCCTGATCTTCTCCTGCTACAAAAACACAGCCTTCAGCTGGACGGATAGCGTCCAGAGTACGCACATTTTGAACGAACAAACTCTCAAGAGCATGATTCTGTCCATGTGCAAAGGTTCCCTCAACTCGGACTATCTATCTGCCGGCAGTATCACATTCCAGCACTTCCGCGATTACGTTAAAGACATTATAAATTTGACCGATGCACAGGTTGCAACAGAAGCCGAATGTTGCCGTAATATGCGCGCCGCTATTACCCAGTCTGGCGCACCGTTCTGGGCATTGAAGTATCTCCCGGACGGAACGTATGGACCCAACACTGATAAAGCAAACACGATCATCGATGAAATGCAGCAGTTTATTTCGGCTGATATTGACCGTGAAGCTATTATGAACGATGTCCTTCTGAATTTCCAGAGTCGCGGAAAAATCAAAGTCGCCATGCGCAATGCATTTCAGGATAAGACTGTCATGTCTACCGCATTCCGTAATTTCTTGTATTCTTCCTCCCCTGCACTGGCCGATGTTGCCACAACGCTTTCCATCCAGCCGGTGGATTTGAGTGATCGCCTGCATCTCAGCATGCAGGGTGAAATTTATACATGGACCGAGCAGCAAGTTGCGGATAAGCTGGCTGACATCGTGAATGAATATCAGTATCTGGTTGAGGTTGACCATGCATTAGGACAAAACTACCGCAATTTGGAAGATGCCCGCAAAGATTTGGCAAACCGTTTCAAGTATCAGCGTATTCCTTTCACCGCAGTTGAGGATATCCAGAAGCCCTGGTATCCTGCGTTAAAGGCTCTCCGTACACTATCTCTTGGAAAAGTCGCCCACCTGACCGCTGATGAGCGCAATGCGGACGCTGCCGCTCTGCACAGCTATGGAAAGTCGGCAAATGATTTTCTGACCGACAGCAAACCCACACTTGCTGATATTCTGGATGACCGTGATGTAAATTGCACTGCTGAGGAACTGGACGCTATTTACTCCGGCCTGAAAAGCACGCCGTTTGATGCGACTCTCACCCAATTCAATCACCTGCTGGATCAGCAGGTTGCTCGTATCGGACAAGCTCGCAATCGTAGTAAGCTGAAGGCACTGTGGGAAAGCGTTACAGGGAAGGAGTCTGTCAAGGCATGGTGCGACTCTTTCTCGACACCTATTTTCTGGGTAATTCCAAAAGAGCTACGCAAACCGATTCACACGGTCATTGACCTTCAGAGCGGTATAACTACTCCTCGTGATACAGAGGTCATTGCTGCAATTGATGCTTTGCAGAATGAGAAAGCTCGTGTTTTGACGGATGCCCAAAAGGTATACGCTGCTCTTTATGAAACCGTTGGCTCTGAGTATGTTACCTATTTTAAGGTACATCGCCCAGAATTGCTTGCCAAGTTGAAGCTGTCCCACGGAAATGATATGAGTACTTGGGAAGCACCAGAACTCAGTCGGCTTCAATCTATGATGAAGTCGGCCATCCAACAGCAGGCTCGACAGGAAAAATTGCAGAATACTAAGAATGAAATTGCTGAAATGCCTGTAAGTCGTTTGCGTGAGAATATCGCCAGTTTTCTGGATAGCCACCCTGAATACTGCGATGAGTTTCTAAAATAAGGAAAGGAGCAAAACTATGACGGTAGATCAAGTCATTGATACGTTGAAATTGGAAAAGCAGCAACGTGTGCCCAGCCGTTTTCCTTGCCGTGCTATCATGGTCGGAAATATTGCTGAATATTGCGATCTTCTGGAAAAGCTGAAAACAATTCCCAATGTGGAAGTGGTTCCTTCAGACGTGCTGTTTTCCTCTGCCGATGTGCTACCTGCCTATGACAGTCTTATGGATTCCCAATATAAAGACAAATGGTTGATTCTCCCCGGCGTGAGCGAATACCTTCGGCTTTTTTCCAGAGGTGAGACTCAGCGTCAACGCTTTACAAAGCTCTGGCGTTATATGGGATATGGCTCTGATCTTGGTCGAATCATCATTCCTCTCTGGGGATGTAGGGCCCAATGGCATGATAAAGACCTTCACCTCGATGGTGATGAACGGCAGAAAGACTTTTTCTTTGACTGTACTACCGACATATCCGACCCACAAACCCTGAAAATTCTCGTTTTGTCAAAGCAATTTGACAAATATCAAAACACCCTTGTAAACGCAGCCAACAAAGTATTTTCTGGCATACGAAGCTGGTATGAATACTGGTCGAACCCGTCTGTACAGTATTCAGAGTATGTCCTAATCACCGGGAGATTGCGCGATATGCAATCTACGGCAGGAGATATCTCAGTTCATGTTTTACCAGATACATTGTCTTTTATCCGTGCTTATCTTCAGGGAGGAGAAGTATTAACTTCAGAAAACTGCCCGGATGAATCAGTCAATTTGTTATTTCCTTATGCGCTCCAAAAGGGAAATCTTGACGAAGCTATCCTCAACTGCCTGAATCTTGTTCATTTTCAAAATACAGATGTCATGGGAAAATGGGCAACGATGAATAACGGTCAAAAACAACTTGCCATGCTTTGGATGCAGTTACATCAGCAAGACGACTATCCCTCTTATTGCGTCCGCAAGGCAAAAAATGCAAATGATCTAGTAGATAATATTTATCATGACATTTTCTCTCTTCGTCTCCGGCATCCTGAATGGGAAAAAGAAAGTCAGGAGTTGATGTCTGCGCTGAACCTGTCTAAAGATCCCGCATTTTTCAAGGCATTGGATGAAATCCCTGATTACAAGCTTCGGCTCTGCTATCTGACAGGAAATACCCAGGCTGAACGCATTTATCTGATTCATATGATTGGAGAATGGCTGAGGATGGACGCTCAACAGGCTTTGTCCTGCTCGGAGGTTCAGTCTGCTTATCCTGAGCTTTATGCCTATCTACAGCACACTGAACTGTTTAAGGATAGTGACTCTGAGCGGTACTTTGATTCCTACAAGTCTTATAAACTTTCAAATCGCTTGCCGCAGGATGAGGATATTTATTTTTCAAACTTTGATATAAATTCTTATCCCTATCGCTATACGTTGCTTAGCGATTCGATAACAACGGACAGCGTTATTTTATGGATTGATGCACTTGGCGCCGAATGGCTTTCCTTGCTTTGCTGGACATTGCAAAAAGACAATAATGGTCAGATAAAATCCGTTGCTCTGGCACAGAGCTGCTTGCCAACGGAAACGGAATACAATGACCAGTGGAATAAAATGGATACGCCGCATGACAAACTTGATAAGTTGGACAAGTTGGCGCACCATGGCGTAATTGATGATCCAAGTTATTATACCTGCATTCAGGAACAGTTTTCGTTCTTTTCCAAAGTCGTCGATAAGGTTGAGGAGCTGTTCCAAAAATACCATCGGGTAATTATTACGGGAGATCACGGAAGCAGTCGCCTTGCTGCGAGGTTTTTCCATGCAAGGGAGGGCTACCCTGCGCCAGCATCTTCTCAGGTGTGCAGTCATGGTCGATTTTGTATTTTTAATGGAGCTAAAATCATTGCTAGCTCCAATCAAGTGATCGCTAAAGACTCAGATGGAAATCAATATCTGATTTTCAAAAATTACGATCATTTTAAGCAGTCTGGCTTTGCCGCCGGCGGCGATGATGAAAATGCACAATACGGCGAACTTCATGGCGGCGCTTCACCTGAAGAGTTGCTTGTTCCTGTGGTTGTATTTGACAGCATCCACGAGCTACCACTTACTGCGACATGGAAAAAAGATTCTATCAAGTTTTCTATGAAAAAAGCCAAACCAGTTATTCTGTTCAATAAACCCGTTCAAAATGTTCAAGCTAGTCTTGGAAGTGTCGATGGTATCTGCACTCCTATAGACACAGTTGGTAAGGAATGGATGATAGTTTTTTCTGAAAACAAGGCTGAAGCCACAAAGAATTTTAAATACGATCCGATTATTATAGCCGATGGAAAAGTTGTCCATGTTCCATCACTGGAAATAAAGCCCGCTCTTGGGGGAGGAGATTTCGACCTTTAATGCGAGTAAAGAAAAAAGTATGTTGCGATTGTGGTAAGGTTCTAACAAAAGATGAGATTGCACTTTCTCAAAAATTGATTGACCTTGATACCGAAGATTTTTATTGTTTGCCATGCATGGCAGAATATATCGGATGCTCCGAGGATGATCTGCACATTAAAATTCGAGAATTTAAAGAACAGGGATGCACCTTGTTTCTGTGAGAGGACGGCGATTGTATGTTGGAGGATAAAGTCAGAGAAATTTTCGCTGACATGGTTGTATTAAAAGATCCCCAAAGAAGCGAATATTTTTCCAACCTGAGCATTCCTTCTTATATGCGTGATTGGCTGGTTATGAAGTTCTCAGATGACAATGGAACCATCGATTACGAAAGTGTTGGACGATATATCAAGCGTTATATTCCGAGTCGGGAAGATTTCGAGCAATACAAATTTCAAATGGTCAATGGTGACACCGTTCAATTTTTGGCTCGGGTTCGAGTCTCTGTTGATGTAAAAACAGGAAAAACAGTCTTTGAACTGCCTGATTTTGGTGGCTCTCGCGGTGGGGCAGGTGGTGTTGTAGCTTATGATGTCGCTGAGAAATGGCAAAACACCTTGCTGCGGGAAAGTGAAAATTGGGGCATCGTAACACTCTGCTGGATGATGGATGGAACTCCATCAAAACCGAAAGGTCTCATCACAATGATTGGCTACAAGCCATTCTGCCCTTACGATATAGATCTTGAGTTTTATCGTGATGCACGAAGCCAATTTTCTATTCATGAATGGATTGATGTCATTATCGAAGCGATTGACTACAATCCCGACGGGTACTTAGATGAGAATGGTGAGGTGAGCGAACGGAAAAAACTTTATTTTCTTCGTCGCCTTCTGCCATTCGTTGAAAAACGCGTTAATCTGATTGAACTTGCTCCAAAAGGCACCGGAAAAAGTTACGTGTTTGAAAAAATAAGCAAGCGTGGTTGGCTTATTAGTGGCGGTACTGTATCTCGCGCATCCTTGATTTACGACAATGCGAAAAAGACCGGTGGTCTTCTCACACGATTTGATTTTGTTGGGTTTGATGAAGTTCAGTCTATTACATTTGAACAACCCGGTCAAATTCAGCAGGCACTCAAGCATTACATGGAATATGGCGAGATCAAAGGATTCGATGCCTCACTGTCTTCTGGTGCAGGTGTAATTGTTCTTGGTAATATTGATGCAGACCGATTTGACACAAACAAAAATATGGTTGCTAATATTAGTGAAGTGTTCGGGGAATCTGCAACATTGGATCGTTTCCACGGTTTTATTCCCGGATGGGAAATTCCTCGAATGACAACTGGTATGATTGCCAAGGGCTGGGCCATCAATACGGAATATTTTGCCGAAGTAATGCATGCCTTGCGAGATGATCTCACGTACTCAGCTGTCGTTGATGCTATGATCGATTTTCCGTCAAACGCAGATAAACGTCATATGACCGCAATCAAGCGGTTGTGTACTGCGTTTTTGAAACTTCTGTTTCCTCATGTGCAAACTCCAAATGATATTGACCGTCAGGAATTTATTGACTATTGTCTAAATCCCGCTATTGAAATGCGCTCTGCGATCTATAAACAGCTCTGCATCATTGATGCCAAGGAATATGACGTTCCAAGCAAACGCATCCCTGAGATTGTTTGCAAATAACAAAGGTGCTTACTCATGATTTATGCTGATAATGCAGCGACCACGCCGTTGGATCCGGATTCTTTTGCGGCTATGAAGCCATTTCTTCTTGAGCAGTACGGAAACGCTTCACAGCCATATTCTTTCGCCAGAGAGCCACGAGCCGCCTTGAAGTGGGCAAGAGAAACTATTGCTGACTGCATCGGGGCAAAAGCCGAAGAAATCTATTTTACATCTGGCGGCACTGAAAGTGATAACTGGGCTATAAAAAGCAGCTCTTTGAAACGCCCTATCTTGACAAGCAAAATTGAGCACCATGCCATCCTAAATGCTTGTGCGACAATGGAGCATCTTGGTGTAAATGTTCGATATCTTCCTGTGAATCGCCATGGAACTGTTCAAACTGAAACTTTAGATGCTGCTATGGCCTGTAAGCCCCAATTAGTTTCAATTATGTTTGTCAATAATGAAATTGGAAGCATTGAACCCATAGCTTCTCTTGCAAACATTGCGCATAAATACGGTGCGCTGTTTCATACGGATGCAGTTCAGGCCGTTGGGCACATTCCGATTGATGTAAATGGCCTAGGCATTGATATGCTGTCTGCATCTGCTCATAAATTTAATGGTCCTAAAGGAATAGGCTTTATTTTCATAAAATCTGGTACGTCTCTCCATCCGTTTATGGATGGCGGTGCTCAAGAATCTGGGATGCGAGCCGGAACGGAAAATGTTGCCAGTATTGTTGGAATGGCTACTGCTCTAAAGAAGAACTGCCATGAAATGAAACAAAATCAAGAGAATTTGCTTCAAATCGAGCAAAAGTTTTTGAACGTTCTTGCCAATTCCAACCTTGACTTTGTTCGCAACGGTGATGTCAATCATATTCCAGGAAATGTAAGTATATCATTTCGTAATACATCCGGCGAAATGCTGCTCCATCGACTGGATTTGATGGGGATCTGTATTTCCACTGGGTCAGCCTGCGACAGCAAGCGTATCCAGACCTCGCACGTTTTAAAGGCGATTCATCTTCCCGATGAATATGCACGCGGTACGATTCGAGTTTCTTTTGGTAAGCAAAATACACTTGATGAAGCAACCACTATTGCTAATGCCATCATCAAAATTTTGAATTCAAGAACAGTATAATATTTTCTTTCAGCTTTTTCATTCAGTCTCGCAAGCAGTGCCTTTGTGCGCACAAAGGCCAAAACACGCACGGCATTGAAACTTTGCCGTGCGTGTTTTGCTTGTTGGGATGCAATCCCAATCCCTGTGAACATCACGTCCCGTGATAGCCGCGCACTCCTGCGGAGTGCTGAAAGAGCGTTTTGCAGAAACGCGAAGCCTGCATCGGCACGATGCAGAACAACAGGTTTGGGCTGTGCCCAACAAGCTCTTACAAGGCAAGGGGCTTTGTATATACAAAGACATTGCTTGCAAGAGAGCTTCAGCGTACCAGAATGGTACCACGAAGCACTGCTTGCAGAAGCTATTGCATCCATCTGAATTGTCAATTCCGCTCACAGCTGTTATACTGGACTCATCAAAAATTTTTCAGGAGGCAGTTGCCGTGACCGCAAAGCAAATTCAAATCGGAGATAGATCCTGCCGTATTTACGGCGCAGACTGCGCCGAATATCTTCTGCTTCAGATGACGGATGAACACGAATTGCAGCGCATGGACAACGAAGTTGCAGCCATTGCACAGGGCGCAGCACATCCGTTTCTGTTTGCCACAGTTCCGGTGGAAAGCTGGAACGATGCACTTTCTCCGTGGGAAGCCCCTGCCGTGTGGGGAAAGCAAGGTTTCGGTGGCAATGCTGCGGACACCCTGCGCTTTCTGACGGAACAGGTCGTTCCCACGCTGAAGCAGCAGTTTCGTCTCCCGGAAAACGTCAAAATCATTCTAGGCGGCTACTCGCTGGCGGGATTGTTTGCGTTGTGGGCATCCACCCAGACAAATCTGTTCTATGGTATCGCTGCCGCATCCCCCTCTGTGTGGTTTCCGGGCTGGATGGAGTTTGAACAGCAGCACCCGATACAGGCACAGCACGTTTATCTGAGCCTTGGCGACAAGGAAGAGCACACGAAAAACGCCGTCATGGCTGCGGTAGGAGATAGCATCTGCACCCTGCACAGCCGACTTGCAGAGCGTGGCACAGACTGCACCCTTGAATGGAACAGCGGCGGGCACTTTAAGGACGCTGATTTGCGTACCGCGAAAGCCTTTCGGTGGACGATGGAGGAACACACATGACCATTCGCGTTTGCGAAGCAATGAACGCCCCAGTGGGGCGTTTAGTGCCCGCCTACACCGTCGTGGCATCACGATCGACGCGACTTGTCCAGTCCCGTCGATCGTGCCACTTCCTCGAAAGCGGCTCACTTTCTCTGCCACTGGCAGCGTTTCGCCGCTTTCCGTGTCGCGGTGTGGTAACACCGCGAGTGACTCTCTCCTGCTGCGCCAAATAAAACCACCATCTTTCGATGGTGGTTTTATTTTTTACTCAGCGCTCTCAGCGAACTGGGCTTTTCTCCCTTTACTCCCCCAGCATCTCTCCTGCGGCGAGGACGGCGTTGCGAACGCACTGCGCGCAGGGACAGAGGACCTTGCCGGTCTCCACGCCCTTTAAGTCCTTGCAGATCGTCGCGCCGCTCTTTTCCTGAAAGCTCGTGAGGATGCTGCGGGCCGTGCGCGGCGTGCCCTTGCCGTCCGTCACGCTGCCCGCGGCCATCACCGCGCCGATCAGCGCGCCGCAGGTGGCAGCCCATGCCCGCACCGTAGCCTGCGCCGAGCTTCATCAGCATTTCGTGGTCGACGGGAATTTTATCCTCCCACGCGCACAGCACCGACTGGGTGCAGTTGCCCTTTCCCGCGGCAAATGTTTCCACCGCCAGCTCGGCGCGCTCTTCAATCGTCATTGTTTCTATCTCCTTTGCTTTTTGATCCATTCCGACTTGCCGGTCGTTTCCCCTATCGTACTCACAACGGCGCGCAAAGTCAACCGCCGCGCGTGCTGGATTTTTGCCCGCGGCCGTGCTATGATGGAGAAAATCACCACAGGAGGACAAATATGAAAAAACAACTGACCGCGTGGCTGCTCGCGCTCGTGATGCTCTTCTCGCTCGTCGGCTGTGGCGCGGATGCGCCGGTGCAGGACGATTCCAGCCTGCCGCAGCAGGAGCAGCAGGATGCGCAGAACGCACCGTCCGAAGACGCCGATACGCTAAGCGATGACGATGCATCCGCCCCTCAAATCGACGAGGACGGTACCTACACGACCAAGGACGACGTCGCGCTCTATATCCACACCTACGGACATTTACCGGACAACTTCATCACCAAGAAAGATGCCCAGGCCCTCGGCTGGCCGGGCGGGTCGCTCGAGCCCTACGCGCCGGGCAAATGCATCGGCGGCAGCCGGTTCGGCAACTACGAAGGTCTCTTGCCCGAGGCGGACGGGCGTACCTACACCGAATGCGACATCGACACGCTGGGCGCGGATTCGCGCGGGGCCAAACGCATCGTCTTCTCAAACGACGGCCTCATTTACTACACCGAAGACCACTACGAGACCTTTGAACTGCTGTACGGAGAGGAGTGACGGCCATGTGCTTTGTATTAGATGTCTCCGCCTGCGAGACCGCTGAAGCCCTGCACCGCGCGCTCGCGGAGGGTCTTCACTTTCCCGCGTGGTACGGCGGCAATCTCGACGCCCTGCACGACTGCCTGACGGACCTGAATGAGCCGACGGAGCTGATCGTCCGCGGCACTTCGGCGCTTGATGAGCTGCTCGGTCGCCGCGCCAACGCCTTCCGCCGCGTGCTCGATGACAGCGCGGAGGAAAATCCGAATCTCACCGTGCGGTTTGAGGAAGCGGTCCAGGACAGCGTAAACTGAATTGAAAAAGAGGACGATAAGCGTCCTCTTTTTCGATTCTACGGAGAATTTACAAAAACTTCTCCCTTTTCCGTCCTTTCTCATGATATGATAGCGTCAACAAATCATCCTGATAGAAAGAGGAGACCGCCATGTCACAGGTGACCAAACGCGCGCTCGAGGCGTCGCTCAAAAATCTGCTGCTGCAAAAGCCCCTGAGCAAGATCACCATCAGCGATATCACGGAGGACTGCGGCATCAACCGCATGACGTTTTACTACCACTTCAAGGACATTTACGACCTTGTCGAATGGTCGTGTCAGGAGGACGCCAGCAAGGCGCTCGCGGGCAACAAGACCTACGAGGCGTGGCAGCAGGGC
>OHSH01000377.1_pt1 | contig 24786 bp, 18 predicted proteins | sample 1578611 | NCBI WGS metagenome assembly OHSH01 (sample SAMEA3879576, study PRJEB24766) | human gut metagenome | biome: human-associated habitat; feature: feces | place: USA | collected 1985/1987 | reverse complement strand
ATTCCATGACCTTAAGACTAAGATTGGTAAAGAGATTCATGACAAATTCGGTCTTGATGAGATGGAAGTTACTGATGAAGTATTTGAGTCAGAGCAGTCAGTTGTATTCGATGAGGCTGAGAACAGAATGCATACAATAAAGGCTGTGATGGCAGCTACACTTGGAGCTTATAAGTAAAAATGTAATTCGCAACGGTTAATTCGTAAGGTATGGAGGCGTTATGTATTATACAACGAGTGGCGCGTACAGAAAGAGCAAGATGCTCATAGACTATGCCAATATAGCACTCACATTTGCAATAGGAGTGGTATTCATAATTATACTTTTCCTGCGCAGTGGAAGCGGAATATTATTCGCTGTGGAATTTATGCTTGGAGCATTAGTTAACGGACTTACAGCAGCTAAGAATTTCATGAGCGACAGAACGGTGTCAGGTGTTATTCTTACAGTTGTTACGTTAGGACTTCTGCTTATGGCAGTAATAGCATGGCGGGTAATGGTATGAAGACTAAGATTTTAAATGTTTTGAGAAAATCAGATGGATATGTGTCAGGACAGGAGCTCTGTGAGCTGTTGGGGGTATCCAGAACAGCGGTGTGGAAGAACATACAGGCACTCAAGAATGAAGGTTATGTGATCGAGGGCGTGAACAACAAGGGATACAGATTGGTGAGTGAGCCTGATGTAATGTCTGAGGAGAAGATCTCAAAGTATCTTGAGACCAGAACATTTGCCAGAAAGCTTTACTATTATGATGAGACGGATTCAACGAACACCCGTGCCAAGATAGTCGGGGAAACTGACTGTGTTCACGGAGCTCTGTTCGTGGCAAATGAGCAGACTGCAGGAAAGGGACGAAGAGGCCACAGTTGGAATTCTGATAAGGGCACGACAATATCCATGTCGTATCTGCTCAAGCCGGACATAGATATTTCCTGTGTGTCAAGGATAACTCTGGTGTCGGCGGTGGCACTTGCCAGAGCGTTCAGCAAGGTGGATGGAGTAAAGCCTCAGATTAAATGGCCGAATGATGTGTTGTCTGATGGAAAAAAAATGGTCGGAATCCTCACAGAGATGAGTTCCGAGGGAACTGACATAAGCTATGTTGTTGTGGGAATAGGCATAAACGTGTATAACCGAAGCTTCCCTGAGGACATAGCAGACAAGGCCACATCAATACTGCTGGAAAATGGCAAGGGCTGTGACAGATCATGGTTCATTGCACAGGTGTCAAATGAATTTGAAAAGCTATATGACGAATTTATAAAGAATAAGGACCTGGGATTCCTTGTTGATGAGTACAACAGTTATCTTGTGAACAGGGATAAGCAGGTGTATGTAATAGAGGGGGATAAAAAGACAGAGTACACGGCGCTTGGACTTTCAAAGGATGGAGGACTTCTGGTGAGGGATGCCGATGGCGAGGTTCACGATATAATATCCGGGGAAGTATCCGTGAGAGGAATATATGGATATGTGTAAGGCTGAAAAAAATAGCTGATCAAGAATATGGTTATAGGGCTTAAGAAAATTAATAATTGGTATGTATAATTCAAAAAAACTAGAAATATAGCCCCTTATAGTTTATAATCGGCAGTGAGTATATAACAAAACTTAGAAAACACAAAGATGGAGGACATAAAACATGGAAAAGATTCAGATGACCACACCACTTGTAGAGATGGATGGAGATGAGATGACCAGAATTCTCTGGCAGTATATAAAGGATGAGCTTATTTATCCATTTATCGATCTCAAGTCAGAGTACTATGACCTTGGACTTGTACATAGAAATGAGACAGATGACAAGGTAACATTTGACTCAGCATACGCAACACAGAAGTATGGCGTAGCTGTAAAGTGTGCTACTATCACACCTAATGCGGCAAGAGTTAAGGAGTACAATCTCAAGGAGATGTGGAAGAGCCCTAACGGAACCATCAGAGCGATCCTTGATGGTACAGTGTTCAGAGCACCTATCGTAGTAAAGGGAATCGAGCCATGTGTTAAGAACTGGAAGAAGCCTATCACCATCGCAAGACATGCATATGGTGATGTATACAAGAGCGTAGAGATAGATGTTCCAGGTCCTGGAACTGCAGAGCTTGTATTCACAGGCGATGACGGACAGGTTATAAAGGAGACTATACATAAGTTTGATGGCCCTGGTGTTCTTCAGGGACAGCACAACGTGGACAAGTCTATTGAGAGCTTTGCAAGAAGCTGTTTCAAGTATGCGCTTGATACCAAGCAGACACTGTGGTTTGCCACAAAGGATACCATATCAAAGAAGTATGACCATACATTCAAGGATATCTTCCAGGAGATATTCGATGCAGAGTATAAGGAGCAGTTCGATGCAGCAGGTATTGAGTACTTCTACACACTTATAGATGATGCGGTTGCCCGTGTTATGAAGAGTGAAGGCGGTTACATCTGGGCATGTAAGAATTATGATGGAGATGTAATGAGTGATATGATCTCATCAGCATTTGGTTCACTTGCCATGATGACATCAGTTCTCGTATCTCCTGATGGAAAGTATGAGTACGAGGCAGCACACGGAACAGTTATGAGACATTACTACAAGCACCTTGCCGGTGAGGAGACATCAACCAACTCAGTTGCAACTATCTTCGCATGGTCAGGAGCACTCAGAAAGCGTGGAGAGCTTGATGGAATCCAGGCACTTCAGGATTTTGCAGACAAGCTTGAGGCTGCAACCATCAAGACTATCGAGGATGGCAAGATGACAAAGGATCTGGCTCTCATCACAACTCTTGAGAACCCAACAGTCCTCAACAGTGAGAACTTCATCAAGGCTATCAGAGAGACTCTTGAGGGAATGCTCTAAGAATGAAATTGTGTAACGGGCTGATTACAGACGTTGCTTTTAACGGGATATCACCTTTATTCATACAAATGGATAAAGGTGATATTTTTATGCCATTGTGTAAAATGTGGCATTGGGTTAAAATAGCTTATATAGCATGCCTATAGCAGCATGCATATAGTAGTTTGTCTATCTGAGTGTAGCGTATAAGATAATGAGGAGTTGCATTTATGAGAATTGAGCATGTTGCGATGTATGTGAATGATCTTGAAGCTGCGAAGAATTTTTTTGAGAAATATCTGGGAGCATCAGCAAATGAGGGATATCATAATAAAACGACGGACTTCCGTTCATATTTTCTCACATTTGATGATGGCGCAAGGCTTGAGATAATGAACAGGCCGGGAATGGATGATCCTGAAAAGACACTTAACAGAACAGGATTGATACATATAGCGTTCAGTGTGGGAAGCAAAGAAAAAGTGGATGAGCTTACCAGACAGCTTGCGGAGGATGGCTATGAGGTGACAAGTGGACCGCGGACGACAGGCGATGGATACTATGAGAGCTGTGTGGTCTGCATAGAGGATAATCAGATAGAGATAACGGTATAGGAATGACAGAATAGGAATGACAGAATAGGAGGTAAAAGACAATGGATAATCAGGTATTAGAGGTAATAAAAAAGAGAAGCTCAGCGAGAGCATACAGTGATGAAGAGGTTACGAAGGAGCAGCTTGAGAAGGTCATCGAAGCTGGGCTTCAGGGACCTACAGGTATGAATAAGAAAGAGATACATTTTACAGTTGTTAAGGGTGATGCTCCAATTCTGGAAGAGCTTGATGCAGAGAAGCGTGCACTTCGCGGACAGGATAAGCAGCCTCACAATTTCTATTATGAGGCTCCGGTGCTCATATTCTTAAGCGCTGAGGATGACTTCAAGTGGAGCAAGGTGGATTCAGGAATTGCAGTTCAGAATATGGCTATAGCGGCAGAGAGCATGGGGCTCGGAAATCTGATAATCGGCTGCGTGTATGATGCACTTCACGGGGAGAAAAAAGCATATTTTGACAAGGCACTTGCAATACCGGAGGGATATTCATTCCAGATAGCACTTGCCGTTGGACACAAGACTGATAACAAGACACCACATGATTATGATGTTGCTGCGCAGGTAAGTTATCTGTAGTATATATGGGGAGGATATTGCGTATGGGAAAACTTGTAATGGGGTATTGGGACTGCCCATATTGTAGTACGAAACATATAGAAGGAACGAAGCGTGAGTGTCCGTCCTGCGGAAAGCCGAGGGGACAGGAAGTTAAGTTCTATATGGATGGAGTGCGGTATTTGTCCGCGGAGGAGAGTCAGACAAAGGGAAAAGGTGCCGACTGGTTATGTGATCATTGTGGCAATTACAATTCAGCTCTTAACACACGGTGCAGCAGCTGCGGTGCTGAACGAGGTGCGAAGGATAAGGGGTATTTTGACGTCAGGAAAGAGCAGGACGCAAGGAATGCATCAGGTACAGGAACGGCTGCCGACGGACAAAAAGGCGGGCAGGGCAATCGGAAAAGAGGACATTCATTTGGAGCATGGAAGATAGTGCTGATCGGCATGCTTGTGATAGCGGCTATAATCGGACTTACGGCGATCATAGCCATGCCAAAGAAGAGGACAGTCACAGTCAGGGATATGACATGGAAGACCAGTGTTGATGTGGAGAAATATATTCTGTGTGATGAAGACGACTGGGAACTCCCCGAGGGTGCCACGCTAAAGACCACGAAACAGGAGGTTCATCATACAGAACAGGAATATGTGGGTGAGCGCGAGGAGACCTATGATTCATATGAAGTGATAGGTTCCCATGTGGAGTACAGCTACGAGGACAATGGTGATGGAACATTTTCCGAGGTGGCAAATGATGTGGATGATTACGGATATGTGACGAGAACGAGGTCTGTTCCTGTGTACAGAGATAAGCCGATATACAATACGAAGTATTACTATACGATATGGAGATGGAAGTACGACAGGACGGAGACTGCGGAGGGCGGTGGAAAGATACCGGAATACCCGGATCCCCAGCTCACAGACAAGGAGAGGCTAGGGGAAAAATCAGTTGAATATGAAGTCACATGTGAAGTGAAGGATAAGGAAAAGACATATAAAGTTGAAAAGTCTATATATGACAAACTTGACATAGGTGAGACATATAAAGTCAAGGCTGACTCTGAGGAGATAGTGAGTATCATAGAGTAAAGACTTAAGAACATGGAGGCGGGCAAAAGTGACAAAGCAGTCAAAGCCTGGTAAGGATAAAAATTCAGATATTGAGAGATATCCGTATCTGGTGGCTGAGCTGCCAGGACAGATTGCGGGATATGCTTATGTGGGACCATTTCATGACAGACCGGAGTATGACTGGTTCGTGGAGACATCGATATATGTGGATAGGAATATAAGGCATATTGTTGATCCTGAGAGACCATTCTGACCTGCCTGGCTCATCCCCGGATGGATAAGACATAGTGAAAATTATGTCGAATCTGTTCGGGGATTTTTTTATTATAACGAATATGCGGGAAGTCTGTTGAATACTATGTATTTGAGACGAAATAGTTAAGGCGGACATTGAATGAGAGGTAACCATGATAATGGGATGTGCTTTCAGACTATGCAGCTCATAGCAGTTGCAGTGGCGATGGTTTTTGTGCTTTGCGTGACGGCGGGGACTATAGGAGTACTTGCAAAGGCAGACGATGGCAGTTATATGCTGCAAAGCAGCTCTGCAACGGAGCTAATGGGGGACTTTGGTGTGATATGTTTTGACACACTGTATGCACAGACACATCTTCACAGTAACTTTATCACAAGGACACTCAGTGCAAATTCAAACTCGGGACTCAGAAATTCGTATGGAGTATATGAGGAATTCTACTTTGAAAATGCTGAACGGATGTGTGGCTGTGTGTCGGATGCAGGAACTGATATGCTTTATACAGGAGCGGAAGTCAGGAGAGCAGATTGCGGTGAAATATATATCCGCATGAATGATGGTACCCAGACAAAGCTTGACAGTCCGGCAAATGTCAGAACCGATGCAGAATTTGACAAAGATGATGGTGAATATTCTAAATATGCAGATATGGCTGATATACAGAGAAAGTTTATTGACTATAGTCAGAAACTTAGGACTTATGCAGACACAGAGGGTACTGTGGATGTTGATATAACAGGTGATATGAACGATAGAAGTGTGTCAGTAAATGGTAGCGGACTGCATGTGGTATCCATGGATTACAGTCAGCTCGCCGCGGGCACAAATCCGATATATTTTGAGTTCCCGGATTATGGTGATGATACGGTGCTGCTCATGAATATTGATCTGGCAGGTATCCAGAATGCTGTTCTGGGCGATCTGATACTTGGAAGCAAGAGCGATGCAAAGGCAAACGATAATGGTAATTTTTATAATGCCTACAACAGAATGTATTTTAACTTCTATGACAGCTCGGCAGCAGATGGACAATTTGGCGGAAGCATAACATTTGCGGGCAGGGGATTTGGAACAGTGATAGCTCCAGAGGCAGCGGTAAATCTCGGACACAACTGGGATGGTTGTGTGGTGAGTGAAGTATTCTCAAACGGAGGAGAGTTCCACAGAGTACCGGGAAATGATTTCCTGGATGAAGAGCCAACGACAGAGGGTACGACGACCGAAGATACGACAACCGAAGATACGACAACGGAGGGCACGACAACCGAAGACACAACCACGGAAGACACAACGACAAAGGATACGACAACGGAAGATACCACAACAGAAGACACGACGACAGAGGACACGACAACAGAAGATACCACAACAGAAGATACCACAACGGAAGACACGACAACAGAATCAACAACAGGAACAACAACAGAGGATACCTCAACAGAAACTACGACGGGTACAACTACAGAGTCGATCACGGAACGTACTACATGGAGTACAACAGGAACAACAAACACCATGACAACAACACGTAACACGCCTCCGGGCAGACATCCAGATACAGGTGATCGGCTGCCTGTAAAAGAAACGGCAGTTGTGGTTATTCTGGCTCTTATGGGAAGTGCAGGGATATTAATATATAAAAAAATAAGAAAGTAGACATATTCTATTGAAATAGGACATAGAGCTGGGCTACAGCTTGGTCGTGTTCAGGAGATAGTCAGGCCAGGGAGACATTAGTAAAATACAGTTAGTACTGTATATAATTTAAATAGAGTTACAGCACCGCCATGTATGCAGCGTTTTACATGGCGGTGTTTTGCGTAATACAGGTAAAAATGCCCATAGTCTTGCATAATATCCCAGGATGTGATATATTTTAGAGGAATTTTGTGGTACAAAATACCATGGCGGGAGAATGTGTTTACATTATTTGACACAGAATAATAAGAAGGCACATTCTTTATTTTTGCTCATTAAAGATAGGAGAACAAGAACATGACGATAACTGATGAAACAATTGATTATGTTGGAATCCTTGCAAAGCTTGAGCTCTCCCCGGAGGAGAAGGAGCAGGCAAAGAAGGATATGTCAGACATGCTTGATTATGTCAGCAAACTGAATGAACTTAATACAGACGGTGTGGAGGCTATGAGCCATACATTCCCATACAACAATGTGTTCCGTGAGGACGTTGTTGTAAATGGAGACGACAGAGAGAACATGCTGAAGAATGCGCCAGAGCAGAAGGATGGCTGCTACAAGGTGCCAAAGACATTTGACTAGGAGGTAGGCTGAAGTGAATTTAATGGGTATGACGGCTGTAGAGCTGGGAAAAGCTATTAAAGATGGACAGGTGAGCGTAGTTGAAGCGACACAGGCCTGTCTTGACAGCATCGAGGCGTGCGAGAAAGATTATAATAGTTTTGTCACGGTTGATCGTGAAGGAGCACTTGCCCAGGCGGAGGAAGTGCAGAAGAAGATAGATGCGGGAGAGCTCAATGGTCCTCTTGCAGGAGTGCCGATAGCAATAAAGGACAATATGTGCCAGGAGGGTGTGCAGACAAGCTGTTCATCCAAGATTCTGTCAAATTTTGTTCCAACATATACTGCTGAGGCCGTTGTGAAGCTCAAGGAAGCAGGAGCGGTTATAGTAGGACATACCAACATGGATGAGTTTGCCATGGGAAGTACAACCGAGACATCATATTTTGGTGAGACAAGAAATCCATGGGATACAAATAGAGTTCCAGGTGGTTCATCAGGTGGATCAGCGGCAGCAGTTGCCGGTGAGGAGGTGCCATGTGCCCTCGGTTCAGATACCGGTGGATCCATCAGACAGCCGGCTTCATTCTGCGGTGTTACCGGAATCAAGCCAACCTATGGAAGAGTGTCAAGATACGGACTTATAGCATACGGTTCATCACTTGACCAGATCGGACCACTTGCGAAGAATGTAGAGGACTGTGCGACGATCCTTGAGATCATATCACAGTATGACAAGAAGGATTCAACATCAGTTAACAGAGATGACAATGATTTTACAAGCGCACTTGTGGATGATGTGAAAGGCCTTAAGATCGGTCTTCCAAGAGACTATTTCACAGAGGGACTTGAGCCTGAGATAAAGGAAGCCGTGTATGGAGTAGCTGAGACTTTGAAGGCAAAGGGAGCTATTGTTGAGGAGTTTGATCTTGGAATGGTTGAGTATGCTATTCCTGCTTACTATATCATTGCATCGGCGGAGGCAAGTTCTAACCTTGAGAGATTCGACGGTGTAAAATATGGTTACAGAACACCAGAGTACACAGATCTTCACAACATGTACAAGAAGAGCCGTTCAGAAGGATTTGGCCCTGAGGTCAAGAGAAGAATCATGCTCGGTTCATTTGTGCTGAGTTCAGGTTATTACGATGCATATTATGTAAAGGCCCTCAAGGCAAAGGCTCTCATCAAACAGGCGTATGACAAGGCGTTTGAGAAGTATGATATCATTCTCGGACCTGTTGCACCTACAACAGCACTGAAGATGGGAGAGTCACTCTCAGATCCTATCAAGATGTATCTGGGAGATGTGTACACAGTCCCTGTAAATCTTGCAGGACTTCCGGGAATATCACTTCCATGTGGAACTGATAAGGATGGAATGCCTATAGGTGTGCAGATGGTTGGAGATGCATTTGACGAGAAGACCATTATCAGAGCTGCATATGCATTTGAGCAGACTAGAGAGTACAAGAGACCTGCACAGGTTTCAGAAAGGGGGCTGTAAGAGATGGCAAAGACATATGAGACAGTCATCGGACTTGAGGTCCATGTAGAGCTTGCGACCAAGACAAAGATATTCTGCGGCTGCAGCACAGCATTTGGAGGAGCTCCTAATACACATACATGTCCTGTATGTACAGGAATGCCGGGCTCACTTCCGGTACTTAACAAAGAGGTTGTGAATAAAGCGATTGCGGTTGGTCTTGCAACAAACTGCACTATCACACAGAATTGCAAGTTTGACCGAAAGAACTATTTCTATCCGGACAACCCACAGAACTACCAGATATCACAGCTCTACTATCCAATATGCAGGGATGGTAAGGTTGAGATAGAGGTTGACGGAGTTAAGAAATATGTGAGGATCCATGAGATACATATGGAGGAGGATGCAGGCAAGCTTGTCCATGATCCATATACAGACAGCTCACTTGTGGATTTCAACCGTTCAGGTGTGCCTCTTATAGAGATAGTATCTGAGCCTGACATGAGATCTGCGGAGGATGTAATAGCATATCTTGAAAAGCTCAGGGAGACGATACAGTATCTCGGAGCTTCAGACTGTAAGCTGAATGAGGGATCCATGCGTGCTGATGTCAATCTTTCGATCAGAGAGGTTGGCTCAGAGGAGTTTGGCACACGTACAGAGACCAAGAACCTGAACTCATTCAAGGCCATTGCCAGAGCCATAGAGAATGAGAGAGAGAGACAGATCGATCTCATCGAGTCTGGTGAAAATGTTGTCCAGGAGACAAGAAGATGGGATGATACTAAGGAGTATTCATATCCTATGAGATCCAAGGAGGATGCACAGGATTACAGATATTTCCCTGATCCTGACCTTGTACCTATCCACATCAGCGATGAGTGGCTCCAGCAGGTAAGGGACGCACAGCCTGAGTTCAGAGACGAGAAGAAGATAAGATACAAAGAGGAATATGCGATTCCTGACTATGATATAGACATCATCACGGCCTCCAAGAAGCTGGCAGATCTGTTTGAGGACGCGATTGCACTGGGAGCACCTGCAAAGAAGGTTTCCAACTGGATCATGGGAGAGACCATGAGACTGATGAAGGAGAACAGTGTTGATGCGGAAGACCTGAAGTTTTCAGCGGAGAATCTTGCGAAGCTCATCAAGCTTGTTGATGACAGGGTTATCAATGGCGGTGTTGCAAAGGAAGTGTTCGAAAAGATATTTGCAGATAATATAGATCCTGAGAAGTATGTCAAGGATAACGGACTTGCAACTGTTCAGGATGACAATGCACTTAAGGAGGCATGTCAGGTAGCCATAGATAACAATCCAAAGGCTGTTGATGATTACAGAGGAGGCAAGGAGAAGGCTCTCGGAGCACTTGTCGGACAGGTTATGAAAGCTATGAAGGGTAAAGCAGATCCTGGATCTGTCAACAAGATGCTTAGGGAGATGCTATAAATATGGAAGAAAACAGAAGAGTTAGAAAGAGGGACAGATACAAACGTCTCATAACAGTGGGTGAGGCCTGTGTACTCATCGCTGTGGAGCTGGTGCTGTTTGGACTCATGTGGTACCGGGACTATGAGGTAACGCTTACGCTTCCGTTCTGGAGAAGAGGAAACTGGGCAGTTATCGGAATGTATGGAATAATCATCATACTTTTCACCAAGCTTTATGGTGGTTACAGAGTCGGATTCTTCAGACTGCTTGATATAGTTTACTCACAGCTGCTGGCTCTCGTGTGTGCCAATGTAGTTGGTTACCTGCAGCTCTGTATAATCTGTCGTGACTATGTAAATCCGGTACCATTGTTAAAGGTAACCGGGCTTGAAACGATAGTGATATTGATTTGGATATTTGCGTGTAGATTTTTGTATGCGAAGATGTATCCGCCAAGGCATCTGCTGCTGGTATATGGATATAAGACTCCGATAGAGTTCATAGACAAGATCAATGCCCGTAAGGACAAGTATGTAATAGAAGACAGAATACATGTCAGCGAGGGCGAGCAGGCGATCAAGGAGAAGATACTCCAGTACGATGGAGTAATCATTTGCGAGACAAAGGCTTATATAAGAAATGAGCTTGTGAAGTATTGTTTTGAACACTCCATCAGATCGTATGTTGTGCCAAAGCTTTCCGACATAATCATATTAGGAGCTGAGCCTATTCATTTGTTCGATACGCCTATCCTCTTATCACGAAATCAGGGACTTACCGGTGACGATATGATCATTAAGAGGATCATGGATGTTATATGTGGATTTATACTGCTTGTCATAGCTTCACCATTTATGCTCATATCAGCACTTGCGATATGGCTGTATGACAGAGGACCGATATTCTACAAGCAGGACAGATTGACACTGAATGGCAAGGTGTTCAAGATCATCAAGTTCAGAAGTATGAAGATGGACTCCGAGGCAGGTGGAGCACAGCTTGCAAAGAAGGATGATGACAGAATAACCCCTGTGGGAAAATGGCTCAGAAAGCTGCATCTTGATGAACTGCCACAGCTTTTCAACGTACTCAAGGGTGATATGTCACTTGTCGGACCGAGACCTGAGAGACCGGAGATCGCCGAGCTTTATAAAAAGACATTCCCTGAGTTTGACTACAGACTCAAGATGAAGGCCGGACTTACGGGATATGCACAGGTTTACGGCAAATACAACACAACCCCTAGAGATAAGGTTAAGCTGGATCTTACCTATTATGAGCAGTATTCAATATGGCTTGATCTCAAGCTGATGCTCCTGACGGTAAAGATCATGTTCCAGAAGGAGACATCAGAGGGAATCGCATCAAATATGACCACGGCACTCAGGGATGGCGAGAAGGTACAGATACCTTCACCTGTAAATGTGAAGCCGGAAGGGCTTGATGAGTCTGAGGATGCATTCTATGACCTCGGAAAGACTGTGCAGAAAACAGATAAATAATAAGCGATATATATCGATGTAGGTGTGTGTGATGACTGGAGAAAAAGTATCGGTGATAATTCCGGCGTATAACAGCAGCAGAACCATTTATTCTGCGGTGGATTCAGTTATGAAGCAGGGGATTCCTGTGGAGGTCATAATAGTTGATGACTGTTCGACGGATGATCTGACAGGAGCACTTGATGGATACGCGGAAGATGACCGTGTGAATATCATCAGAAATGAAAAAAATATGGGAGTTGCAGCTTCGCGTAACCGCGGGGTTGCGGCTGCAACTTGCAGATACGTTGCATTTATAGATTCGGATGATCAGTGGCAGCCTGATAAACTGGCTAAACAGTTGAAGCTTATGGAGCAGACAGGTGCGGTTCTGTGTTCTACGGCCAGGGAGCTTGTGAACGAAGACGGATCCAGAACGGGAAAAGTGATCGGAGTTCCTGAAAAGGTAACCTATAAGATGCTACTCAGAGGAAATGTGATCAATTGTTCATCGGTTGTGATGGACAGACAGGTTGCACTCAGATATCCGATGGGCAACGACGATATCCATGAGGATTATATTTGCTGGTTGCAGATACTGAAGGAATACGGAAGCTCGGTTGCGATAAATGAGCCGTTGCTATTATACAGGCAGATGAGAAACAGTAAGTCTGGTTCAAAACTGTCGTCTGCAAAAAAGACATTTGCCGTATACAGAAAAGTTGGATATGGAGTTATAAGAAGCTGCTTTTACTTCATGTGTTATGCGGTAAATGGTGTTGTAAAATATCTGTTCTGATAGGAATAAATTATATGGCGGAGAAAAGAAATGACGGATGACAATAAGAAGAGAGGCCCGGGAAGGCCGACGGAAAAGAGAAAAGATACGATCCTGAGACTTAGGATAGATACAGATACTCATCGGAAGCTCAGTGAATGTGCGGCGGTGCGACAGGTATCTATGTCAGAGCTTGTCAGGGAAGCGATAGATGAGATATTCCGAAGAGAAAAAGAAAAACAGCAGAAGAATGAGGCAGAATAAAAATAACAGGTCGATGGCATATACCATCGACCTGTTATTTTGTTATATATTCATGGATTAAAGTGTGTAGCCGTTCTTTTTGAGGAGCTCTCTGGCTGAGTCTATAGAATCATTTCCTGTAGCATTCTTTATAGGAGCAAATTCCTTCTCTCTGTCGACCTCAAATGGAAGACATGTTCCCATATAAGCGATCATATCGAGAGCCAGTGTCTCAAATTTGTAGCCGTTTGGCTCTGATGGCTTGACGATCTCTCCATCCTCACCGACATAAGGGATAGCCTTCTTGACGATGTGGAGAGGCATACTTTCATTCATGATCTTCATCAGTCTGTCAACCGGGAAGATATAGTTTAATGTAACTCCATAGTTGTAAGCGTAATCGCCGTTGGCATCGCGCTCATCACGCATGGCATCTGTGAGTTCATAATACTCGACGATATATGGCTTTCCGTGGTTAGTACACAGGACGCCAACCTTCTCGTCAGGGTATGCTTTTTTGACAACCTTTCCGCCGGAGAGGAAGCCCTCTGTGAGAACTGCTCCGAGGAATACTGGGTCTGCAATTCTCTGAAGTACATTGTCAACTGAGAATACATTTATATACTTGATTCCGTATTTCGTGAGCTTGTCGAGGTGGCCGGCCTTGCAGAGGGATGAGAACCATCCACCGTTGCCGTTAGGAGACATGGCAACCTTTCCCTTCTCCTCGAGATATATCTTGCCGTTGAAGTCCACTGAAGGAACCATTTCCTGTTTAAAGAAATGAACATATTCAGGATTGTAACCGAAGTAGTCATGCTCTTTGAAGAATGATGTTGTGTCATCGTGGTTCTTCTCATTGGTCATGATGAAGAAATGGATCCAGGTATCTGCCATCTTCACAATATCGAGGGTGTGCTCGATGAGAAGCTGGAATATAAACATATCTTTGGTGACACCGACGTTGAAGGTTCCCTTAGGACCGGAGAATCCAAGACGGGTGCCCTGACCACCTGCCAGGAGGACCAGTGCCAGATCGCCAGCTTTGATGGCTTCAAGGCCTGCGTTCTTGTATATATCATATTTTTCTGCAATGCTGTCCATCTGGAGAGCTGCAACGGGAGCGATATCAGAATCACTTCCTGATGAATTGTGTCCGATCATATCGATAAGTGAGAAATCAATTTCACTGATCTGGTTCAGGAGTGCTGCCTGTTCAGCCTCGCTGAGAGTATCATAATACTTTAATAAGTGTAGCTGTCCTTTTTCTTCGAGAAGCTTGTAAGCGTTTTCGTAATTCATAAAAATCTCCTTAATAAATGTGTAGTTTGTATTTATTTTCTCTATCCGTGTATAATCCCTAAATTAATGATATTTCTTCTTGATCTCAATAGTGTCTGTGAATACCTTCCAAATGTCCTTGATCTTGATCCTTCTTCCATCTGATGCATCGTCCCTGCTGTAATTCAGGACGATAGGAGCTTCGGATATCGAATATCCCTGTCTGTGTGCAGCCACAAGGATTTCAATATCAAAAGCATAGCCCGATATGGAAAGGTTCTCGGCAATCGGCTTTATGACTTCTGCTTTGAAAAGCTTTATACCGGTCTGGGTGTCATGGATACCAAGATGAAACAGCATTTTGAGCATAATATAATAGCTGTAGCTCATGACTCTTCTAATAGGAGGATAATCAAGCTTGGATTCAGGGTGAAGCTTTGATCCTATGACTATGTCAGAACCGGTGTCCCTCATCTGCTTCATAAATGGCTTGAGAAGAGATGGACTCAGTTCAAGGTCTGAATCAAGGAATGCTATATATTTGCCGGAAGCTTTGGCAATTCCGGTTGTGATAGCATGTCCCTTTCCCTGATTGACATCATATCCTGTATCTACAATATGAGAATCCATTTCGGCTGCCTCGGCAATAAGTTTGCCTGTGGAGTCCTTGCTGCCGTCATTCACAGCGATTATCTCATAACGATGAAGAAAACGGCTGAGTATTCGGCTAGTCTCAAGAAGATTATCTTTGATGTGCTGTTCTTCATTGTAGGCGGGCATAACCACCGACAAAGTAATATTGTTATTATCCATTTCCTGCTCCTTAAAAAATAAGCATTGATATTTAGACATTATTAATACGAGTATACTTTTTTATACATCATGTGTCAAATAAAATAGTGTTAATATGAAGGTGTTTATACTAATTAAGATATAATACATGTTGTAAAAGGAAAAAATATAATGTATTATAAATCGAGGTAACGACATTTTTAGATATTTGAAAAAGGAGTTCCAATGGATAATAAGAAGAAAAATGGAATGAGATCCAGGTACGATGAGGACATGGATTGGCTGGATGACGATGATGATTATCTTGATGATGGTGGATTGATAGGATCATTGTTGTTCGGGGATAAAAAGAAGAAAGAAAAAAGGCGTGATCCTGAGCCGGAGAGAAAGGCTGATAAGAGACCGGAAAAGAAGCCGGAGAAGAAGACTCAGAAGAATATTTCCAGACCTGTGAAGCCGGAAGAGAATTATGACGAGTATTATCACGAGGACAGCAGGGCAAGAAGAGTGAAGAGTGAGGCCCGGGCAAAGCAGAGACAGACCGGACAGCCTGTAGCAGACAGAGCTGTGGACAGAGGTCCGGTGAAGAGGACACAGGGCACTGTACCGAGGACACAGAGCAATCAGAGTACCGTGCAGAGACCTTCAAAAGCTGCCCAGAGACCACGCAGGAGTATACAGAGCACAGGAAGCTCATCTGTGGACAATCTGCTCAGAGAAGTTGACAATATTGAGACAGATGTGCAGACAAGACATGAGGAGCTTAGACGTGAGGCGTGGGAACGCACCCAGAGAAATGTTGCAAAGGCAAAGGCTGAGGTTGAGAGGCTGGAGCTCGAGAGAGAGCAGAATGCCCGCGAAGAGGCAAGAAAGCTTAAGGTTCAGCAGGAGCTTGAGCGCCGCCAGCAGATGAAAGAAGCTGAGAAAAAGGAAGAGCCTGTTGAGGAAGATAACAAGATCACTGAGCCGCAGGAGAGTGATGCGGAAGTTGTAGAAACTGCCACACAGCCAGTAGAAGAGCATGAACAGAAGACTGAGCCGGCAGATATTCTGGAGAAGAATACGGAGCCTGTCCTTGACGATGAGGTCGAGGAAGCTGCAGAGGCAGAGCCTGTGGAAGAGGCTTCGACAGTATCATCCCGAAGAACAGATGACATGCTGGACATGGATGAGCTTGAGCGTATGGAGAAGGATATTGATGAGGATAAGCTCAGTTATTCGGAATCAGATACGGCTGATCTGGGACTTGGAGACATAGGCAAAGCATTGGGCTTCGATGAAGTGGAGCTTGAGGATGATGAGGAAGAGCCTGAGGAGGACGAGGAGTCAGACAGCGAAAAGTTCTTCAGGGAGAACCTTCTCGATGAGGCTGATCCAAAGGTTGTCAATCCGGAGAGAAAGAAGCTTAACATCAGTACAAGAGTGTGGGCGATAGCGTTCTTTGTCCTGCTTGCACTGTTTATACTCATATGTATAATATATGTCAAGAATTATGCCAGAATGAAGTACAATGAGATGGATATCAATGAGATAAGTGCAGATCAGATACTTGTCAATGACGGTGTCAAGGATGCGACCAAGGGATATCGTGCCATTGCACTCTACGGAGTGGATTCCAGAGATTCGAATATGAATTCAGGAACTAACAGTGACAGTATAATGATAGTGAGCATCAATGAGAGCACCAAGGAGATCAAGCTTGTATCTGTATACAGAGATACTCTGATGGAGATAGCAAGCGGTTCCATGGATACCACACAGAAGGTGAATTACGCATACCAGCTCGGCGGTGCGGTTACAGCCATCAACACACTGAATACCAATCTCGACCTGAATATCACAGATTATGTGGCAGTTGATTTCAGTGCAATGGCAAGTATAATCGATGCTGTTGGAGGCGTTGATGTCAAGGTCATTGATGAAGAGGTGAACAACTTCAATAAGAACCTTGCAGAGCAGATAAGCCTGTCAGGCAAATATTCATCAGGAATAACTGAGGCAGGAGAGTATACTCTTGATGGACAGCAGGCAGTTGCATATTCAAGAATACGATCCACTGGCCAGGGAGATATAACAAGAACCGAGAGACAGAGAATAGTCCTCATGAAGGTTATAGACAAGCTGCTTAGCGCAGACACAGGTTCACTTGATTCATTTGTTGATGTTTCATTTAAATGTATATCAACAAGTCTTAACAAGGACGATATACATGCTCTTGTCAAGAATGTGGCTGGATATAAGGTTGTAGATACCGCAGGATTCCCATTTGCATATGAGGCAAAGGAACTCTCGGACAAGGGTAACTGCCTTGTGGCTGCTGATATGGCATCCAATGTGGAGGCATTACATGAATATCTGTATGGTGCTGACAAATACGTCATATCAGGCACAGTAAAGCAGATAAGCAGCAATATAGAGAGCATATCAGGTGTTAAGTCACAGAAGGTCAAGGTGACGACGGAGGCTCCGGGTGATGGAATATCAGATGGAAGCGACGAGGATGGAGATCTTAGGACGATAACAACTCCTCCAAAGGGAATGATCGTCGAGGAATAAAAAACTAAACATAATAATTAAGCAGGGAAGCTTCAGATATGGGGCTTCCTTTTTTTATGCATCGGAGACATTGAGATATGAGACATCCGATGCTTAAAGAAAGACTACAATATAAAGAATTGTATATACATTACAGAGCATTGTTTTTTAATCGAAAACTGTCAGATAATTTATTGAAAAAAGTTGTTTACAAACAGTGTAAATGGTAGTAATATATCAAAAACGATAAATGACTTGAGAAAAATACAAAAATAACAATATTTACTTGAGAAACAAAAGTTAAAATCAAAATATCGTTGTGAATGACAAAAACATGGAAAGGACGGAACAGGACATGATTGAGAATAAGAGAGCGGAGAATACCGGATTATACGACCCAAGCTTTGAGCACGATAACTGTGGTATCGGTGCCGTTGTCAATATCAAGGGTATAAAGACACATGACACAGTGAACAATGCACTCAAGATTGTTGAGAATCTTGAGCACAGAGCAGGAAAGGACGCAGAGGGCAAGACCGGAGACGGTGTAGGTATACTCCTTCAGATATCACATAAGTTCTTCACCAAGGCTTTAGCAGAGCTTGGATATGACCTTGGAAAGGAAGGCGATTATGGAATAGGAATGTTCTTCTTTCCACAGAAGGAGCTGGCGCGCAAGCAGGCTATGAAAATGTTTGAGGTCATAGTGGAGAAGGAAGGACTGGAGTTCATTTGCTGGAGAGAGGTTCCTACAACACCTGGAATCCTTGGCAAGAAGGCAATAGATGTCATGCCATGCATCATGCAGGCATTCATCAGAAGACCTGAGACAGTGAAGGCCGGTATGGACTTCGACAGAAAGCTCTACTTCGTCAGACGAATATTTGAGGAGAGCAATGATGATACGTATGTTCCATCACTTTCCAGCAAGACTATAGTATATAAAGGAATGTTCCTTGTCGGTGAACTCAGAAAGTTCTACAACGACCTTCAGGATCCAGACTATGAGTCAGCTATAGGACTTGTTCATTCAAGATTTTCAACGAATACAACACCATCATGGCTCAGAGCTCATCCATACAGATATCTGTGCCACAATGGTGAGATCAATACAATAAGAGGAAATGAGGACAAGATGATCGCCCGTGAGGAGACTATGGAGTCGACCATCATGCAGGATGAGATGTACAAGGTTATGCCTGTTCTTGATCCGGATGGATCGGATTCAGCAAGACTTGACAATTGTCTTGAGTTCCTCGTGCTCAACGGAATACCGCTTCCTATGGCTGTCATGATCACGATCCCTGAACCATGGGAGAACGACAGAGCCATGAGTCAGGAGAAGAAGGATTTCTATCAGTACTATGCAACCATGATGGAGCCTTGGGATGGTCCTGCTTCTATATTATTCACAGACGGTGAGCTCATGGGAGCAGTTCTTGATAGAAACGGACTGAGACCATCGAGATACTATATCACAGATGATGATTACCTTGTACTTTCATCAGAGGTCGGAGTTCTGGACGTAGATCCATCCAAGATCGTAAAGAAAGACCGACTCAGACCTGGCAAGATGCTTCTTGTCGACACAGTGAATGGACGTCTTATATCTGATGAGGAGATCAAGGAGAAATACGCGCTGGCAAAGCCTTACGGAGAGTGGGTAGACAGCAATCTTGTACATCTCGCTGATCTGAAGATTCCAAATATCAGAGTTCAGGAGTATACAGACGAGGAGAGAGCAAGACTTCAGAAGGCATTTGGATATACCTACGAGGATTTCAAGAATACCATATATCCTATGGCAGAGAAAGGTGCAGAGGCAATCAGTGCCATGGGGACTGATACACCACTTGCAGTTCTCTCGAACAGCCACAAGCCACTGTTCAACTTCTTCAAGCAGTTATTTGCACAGGTTACAAACCCACCTATCGATGCGATCAGAGAGGAAGTTGTTACATCCACATCGGTATATCTCGGAAAGGACGGAAACATCCTCGAGGAGAAGCCGGAGAACTGTCATGTGCTGAAGATCAACCATCCAATACTGACAAATACGGATCTTTTGAAGATCAAGAATATGAATGTACCGGGACTTAAGGTTGCGACACTTCCGATTCTTTATTATAAGAACACATCCATGGAGAAGGCTCTCGACAGACTGTTTATCGAGGCCGACAAGCTCTACAGGGACGGTGTAAATATCCTCATCCTCTCAGACAGAGGTGTGGATGAGAACCATGTTGCAATACCATCACTCCTTGCAGTATCAGCTATGCAGAAGCACCTGGTAAGAACCAAGAAGAGAACAGCGGTTGCGATCATCCTTGAGAGTGCTGATCCAAGAAATGTACACCACTTTGCAACACTTCTCGGATATGGTGCATGTGCAGTCAATCCATATCTGGCAATAGAGACGATCAAGCAGATGGTAGATTCGCATCTGCTGAACAAGGATTTCAATGCGGCTGTCGATGATTACAACAGTGCAATATGCCACGGAATAGTAAAGATCGCATCCAAGATGGGTGTATCAACGATCCAGTCATACATGGGATCACAGATATTTGAGTGTATCGGTCTTTCAAAGGACGTTGTGGACAGATACTTTACAAATACAGTAAGCCGTGTTGGCGGTTCTGGTATAAAGGAGCTTGAGAAGACAGTTGATGATCTTCACTCATCAGCATTTGATCCGCTTGGACTTAACACAAACCTTGCCCTTACAAGCATCGGTGCACACAAGTTCAGAAGCGGCAAGGAGGAGCACCTGTACAATCCTGTTACTATACATCTTCTTCAGGAGTCTACAAGGCGCGGCGATTACAAGCTGTTCAAGCAGTACACAGCAGCGCTCCACGATGAGCAGAAGCCATTCCACCTGAGAGGTCTCATGGACTTCAAGTTCGCTGACAAGCCGGTTCCACTCGATGAGGTCGAGCCTGCAAGCGAGATTGTGAAGAGATTCAAGACTGGTGCCATGAGTTACGGAAGTATATCACAGGAGGCACATGAGTGTATGGCCATCGCCATGAACGAGCTGGGCGGTAAGTCCAATTCAGGAGAGGGCGGTGAGTCGATAGAGAGACTTACGATCGGCAAGGATGGCAAGAATAGATGCTCAGCCATCAAGCAGGTAGCATCAGGAAGATTTGGCGTTACATCGAGATACCTTGTGAGTGCCAAGGAGATACAGATCAAGATGGCACAGGGAGCAAAGCCTGGAGAGGGCGGACATCTCCCTGGCGGAAAGGTATATCCATGGATCGCAAAGACAAGACTTTCGACACCGGGAGTAAGCCTTATCTCTCCACCACCACATCACGATATATATTCGATAGAGGATCTTGCACAGCTCATCTACGACTGCAAGAATGCAAACCGTGATGCGAGAATATCAGTAAAGCTTGTGTCTGAGGCTGGTGTAGGTACAGTAGCGGCCGGTGTTGCAAAGGCCGGAGCACAGGTCATCCTGATCTCAGGTTATGACGGAGGAACAGGAGCAGCACCTAACAACTCCATCCATTACGCAGGACTCCCTTGGGAGCTTGGACTTGCAGAGACACATCAGACACTTATCATGAATGATCTCAGAAATAAGGTCATCCTTGAGGCAGACGGTAAGCTGATGACAGGCCGTGACGTTGCGATAGCTGCAATGCTCGGAGCTGAGGAATTTGGATTTGCAACAGCACCGCTTGTAACAATGGGTTGTGTCATGATGAGGGTATGTAACCTTGACACATGTCCTGTCGGAATAGCAACTCAGAACCCAGAACTCAGAAAGAGATTCAGAGGTAAGCCTGAGTACGTGAAGAACTTCATGCTGTTCATAGCAGAGGAGCTTCGAGAGTACATGAGCAAGCTCGGCGTCAGAACAGTCGATGAGCTGGTTGGACGTTCAGATCTCCTCATGAGCAGCGACAGAGCAGATGAGAGAAATGTCATCCTTGATAAGATAATTAACAATCCTTATATAGATATGCCACAGAACAAGGTAAAGTATCACGAGAAGAATGTCTATGACTTCCAGCTTGAGAAGACAGTAGATATGAGAATTCTCATGAAGAAGCTTGGACCTGCACTTGAGAAGGGACAGAAGAAGATCGTTGAGCTTGATGTGGTCAACACAGACAGATCTGTTGGAACGATATTCGGTTCAGAGATCACAAAGAAGTACGGCGAGTCACTTGATGAGGACACATACATCGTCAAATGCAACGGCGCCGGCGGACAGAGCTTTGGAGCATTTATTCCAAATGGTCTTACATTAGAGCTTGTCGGTGACAGTAATGACTACTTCGGTAAAGGATTGTCAGGTGGTAAACTTGTCGTATATCCGCCGAAAGGAATCCGTTATAAAGCCGAAGAGAATATCATCATCGGTAACGTAGCACTCTATGGAGCAACAAGTGGCAAGGCATTTATCAATGGTGTAGCAGGTGAGAGATTCTGTGTACGTAACTCTGGTGCAACAGCAGTTGTTGAAGGTACTGGCGACCATGGTTGTGAATATATGACAGGCGGAAGGGTTGTTGTACTTGGTAGAACTGGTAAGAACTTCGCAGCAGGTATGAGCGGCGGTGTTGCATATGTTCTTGATGATGACACAACACTTTATAAGAGAGTCAACAAGCAGCTTGTATCACTTGAACCTGTAACTAACAAGTATGATGTACTTGAACTTAAGCAGATGATTACAGAACACGTTGCTTATACTAATTCTAAGAAGGGTAAAGAAGTGTTAGACAACTTTGGCGAATATCTTCCTAAGTTTAAGAAGATTATGCCACATGATTATAAGAAGATGCTTAATATGATTGTTCAGATGGAAGAAAAAGGTCTTAGCAGTGAACAGGCTCAGATTGAAGCATTTTATGCAGCAACTAAGTAAGATAGAAATGTACAATAACAGATATGTATTAGCAGATTATAAGTCTGCTGGTACATATTTGTGAAAATGTGTATTTGAAAGGAGATAATCATGGGAAAACCAACTGGATTTTTAGAATATGAACGTGTGGAAGCTAAAGCAGTTTCACCAAAAGAAAGAATAAAGAATTTTAATGAATTTCATACACCTCTGTCAGAAGATGAGCAGAGAAAGCAGAGTTCACGCTGCATGGACTGTGGCGTGCCATTCTGCCAGTCAGGTATGAATATAAAAGGAATGACAAGTGGCTGTCCTCTTAACAACCTTATTCCTGAATGGAATGACCTTGTATACACGGGCAACTGGGAGCAGGCTTATAACAGATTACATAAGACAAGCAATTTTCCTGAATTTACAAGCCGTGTATGTCCTGCACTTTGCGAGAAGGCTTGTACCTGTGGACTTAATGGTGATCCAGTATGTACTAAGGAAAATGAGATGGCTATAATTGAGCATGCATATGCCAATGGACTTGCTGGTCCTAAGCCACCTAAGGCAAGAACAGGAAAGAGAATTGCTGTAATAGGTTCAGGCCCTTCAGGACTTGCAGTAGCAGACCAGTTAAACCAGAGAGGTCATCTTGTGACAGTATATGAAAGAGCTGACAGGGTAGGCGGTCTTTTAAGATACGGAATACCTAATATGAAGCTTGAAAAGCATATAATTGACAGAAAGATAGATGTTATGAAGGAAGAAGGAATTGAATTCATAACAGAAGCTAATATTGGACAGAATATTAAAGCTAAGAAGATAATGGAAGATTATGATGCTGTTGTGCTTGCTGTAGGTGCTTCTAATCCTAGAGATATCAATGCACCTGGAAGAGATGCCAATGGAATACATTTTGCAGTAGATTTCCTCGCAGCTACAACTAAGAGTCTTCTTGATTCAGATCTTACAGATGGCAGGTATATAAGTGCCAAAGATAAGAATGTTATTGTAATTGGCGGTGGTGATACAGGTAATGACTGTGTCGGAACTTGTATAAGACACGGCTGTAAGTCGGTAACACAGCTTGAAATGATGCCAAAAGCACCAGATGTAAGAAGAGATACTAATCCTTGGCCACAGTGGCCTTTAGTCTGCAAGACTGATTATGGTCAGGAAGAAGCTATAGCAGTATTTGGACACGACCCAAGAATATATACAACAACAGTTAAGGAATTTAAGAAGGATAAGAAGGGCAATCTTGAAAAGGTTGTAACTGTCCAGCTTGAATCTAGGGTTGATGAGAAGACAGGAAGAAGAATGATGGTTCCGGTTGAGGGAACAGAAAAAGAACTTCCTTGTGAGCTTGTTCTTATAGCTGCTGGTTTCCTTGGAACACAGAAGTATCTTACAGATGCATTTGGTGTTGAGGTTAATGAGAGAACTAACATAAAGACAGATGTAGACAAGTTCGCTACTAATGTAGCAGGAGTATTCGCTGCCGGCGACTGCCACACAGGCCAGTCACTTGTTGTAAAGGCTATCAGACAGGGCAGGGACTGCGCTAGGGAAGTTGATAAGTATCTTATGGGATATACTAATCTGTAATTCTTAGTCTGTAAGTAAAGATTACATTTTATAAAACTATTAAAATAAGTAAGAAGCCCGCAAAGACTAGCGTATGGTCTTTGTGGGCTTTTTGAAGTGAAGTTGTATTGCTATATGTGGGATTTTTTCGTATACTTAATATTGTTTAAATTAAAGCCTGTAATTCGATATATAATTAAATTTATATATTGCAGGGATGAGTGTTGTTCAGGTTATTGGACTAAACTGCGGGTTTGGATACCAGTAATGGAATATGAATAAATAAATAGAAAGGTCAGAGATATATGAAGAACAAAGTAAATGGAATATTCAGAAAAGTATGCAATATACTTGAATGGATAATATCGGCAATTCTTGTGGTTGTCGTTGCAGTTATGTGTGTGAGGTTTGTGTTTGATCTTGGTGGAATGTTTGATAGTGCACCAGTGGAATTCTTTGAAACTTTTGTTGCAGATATAATGACGCTGGCGGTTGGAGTTGAGCTTATTAAGATGTTATCACAGCATACGCCGGCAACAGTTGTTGAAGTGCTTATGTTTGCAATAGCAAGGGAGATGGTTACACATCATGATTCGGCACTTAACACAGCATTAGGTGTATTATCTATATGTGTGTTATTTGCTACAAGAAAGTTCTTCTTCTGCAAGAATGATTATGATGATAATAATGCAAAGGAAGAAGTTGA
>OHSH01000368.1_pt1 | contig 25762 bp, 27 predicted proteins | sample 1578611 | NCBI WGS metagenome assembly OHSH01 (sample SAMEA3879576, study PRJEB24766) | human gut metagenome | biome: human-associated habitat; feature: feces | place: USA | collected 1985/1987 | reverse complement strand
TTTTAAAGCGTGGTGGAATTTACCCCTGCACTGGAATTTACTTTTTCAAGTCAGCTGTTACCGATAAAATATTGTTAAATCTAAAAAAATCCTATAAAATATAATCAAATAACGACAAGTAGAGCCATGAGCCGGGTGTAAATCATCCGGCTTTTTTCTGTTTATGGAGGTATCACGATGAAAGCAAACAAAGCAAAGATTATTGATCTGATGTGTGCAAAAGATTTGACACAAGAACAGCTTGCCAAAGGGTGCGGCGTTCGTAATTGCACAATAACGGCTATTTTAAGAGGACAGAGGGAGCCAACAATAAAAACCATAAATAAAATAGCTGTGTGCCTTAATTGCAGCCCTAGCGAGATTGTAGAGGTGTAGGGATGGGAAAAGTAAAGCATAAAATCGCCGTATATGGGAAAATGTACGGTTGCACATTGCCTACTGTGAAAAAATTGGAGGATGTCGGAGCGGTTACGGACATTATAACCGTTGCTTATAATGTCGGTTATTCTGATGCAAAGACACAAAATAACAGATTGACAGAAATTGAAAAAATTGTTGTGGACGGATACAACACGCCAGGAGAGTTTCAGGACTGGCTTGTTGATTCAATAAGAAAAGCCTACAAAATAGGTTATGAGGAAAGGAGCAAAGAAAAATGATCGCTGTTATTTGTACAACAATTGTATGCGTTACGGCTTTTTTATGTGTTGCCGTTATCGTAGGATCTAAGAAATAATCATCTAATCAATTAGAGCCGCGCAGAGCCGAGAGAAAATCCCGGCTCTTTTTTAATGCCGGAAAATGAAAGGACGGTGTTAGTCGTGGCTGAAAAAGTAGATGCTATTACCCTTGAAATCGAGGCAACAACAGAAAAAGCAGATAAGGGGATAGATAAGACAATAGAGAGCCTGAGAGCCTTAAAAACGGCTCTGAATGGCATAAATACAAAGAAATTAAAACAGGAAATGGAAAGCTTCGAGGATTTCCAGAAGAAACTGCAGACGGCGTTTTCTAATATCAAAGTGTCAGGAAATCCCGAAGAATTAAGAAAACAAATTGCACAGGTGGAGGCTCGGCTTGATGCATTGACAAAAAAAGAAAATAAATTAAAAACTGTATCAGGAATAAATGAAAATTCTAAACAATACAGAAATTTAGTTTATGACATTGCAGAAGCAAAAAGCACGTTAGAACAGTTATACGCGGCTATGGATAAAGTAAACGCACAAAAGCCGCTTAATTTTTGGGAAAAACCGAACTGGTCGGAGAATCTGCAAAAATACGGAACAACAGACGAGAGCGTTATAAAATCCAGTCTGGGAACATCTGAGGATATTGAAAAAGTTGAAAGCGTTGCAACATATGCAGCAAATAATATAAAACAATCCTTTTCAGAAGTTGCACAGACAGAGGAAGAGGCAGCGCAGAAAGTCAAAAATCTCGGCGGAAAAATGCAAGGCTTAAAAGCCATAGCGGAACAGTTAAAAACGGCTTTTTCCGGGATTCGTGAAAAAATGTCGCTTGGTTCTGGTGCGGAAAAGTTCAACGCTGATATGCAGGACCTCATAGACGGCATGAACCAGGCAAAGTACACCATGAAGCAGATGGAGAGCGGCGCAAAGGCGTTTGACTCTACCGCATACGAAAGAGCAGCGCAGGATCTGGCGGAAGCATCGGCACAGATGCAGAAATATAAAAGTTCTTTGACAGGTGCAACGGAGCAGACAAGCCGCCTCAAAACTGTACTTTCTGGCATTGGTGGAACTGTAAAGGGTGCTTTTTCAAAAGTGGCAACTATCGGCTCCGGGATTGTTTCAGCGTGTAAGAAAGCCGCCGGAGCATTAAGAGGGTTGAAGTCTCAGGTTCCAAAACTTGGGACTGCCTTTAGCGGATTGGGGAAGAAAATAGGCAGCGTAACGCGGTTATTTACGTTTATGGTGTTGCGTCGGGCAATTACTGCATTGCTGAACACTATGAAACAGGGATTTGACACCTTGGCGCAGTATTCAGCGGCAAAGGGGACAGAGTTTAATAAAAACATTTCGTCTATGCAATCCGGACTAAAGCAGTTAGGAAATAGCATTGTAGCAGCATTTGAGCCGCTTATAAATGCTGTAACGCCTATCATCAATGCTTTTATATCAAAGCTGACAGAGGCAACAAATGCCATCGGTCAATTTTTCGCTGCATTAACAGGTAGGTCAACCTTTACCCATGCAAAAAAGGTTGTTGGAAATTATGCCGCAAGTCTGGATAAAGCAACGGCAAGCACAAAGAAACTTGCAACAGCAACAGCCGGAATTGATGAACTGAATATATTGCAGGACAATAACAACAGCGGCGGAGACTCTGGGGCATCTAATCCGGCGGACTCTTTCGAGACTGAAAAAGTAGGGGATAAGTTTGCTAATCTTGCCCAGATGATCAAAGATGCATGGGAAAAAGCGGATTTTTCAGAAATCGGTGCAATGGTTGCGGAGAAGATCAACGCCGCACTAGAGGGCATAGACTGGGCGAAAATCAAAGAAACATCAAAGAGGATAGCACAGAGTATAGGAACATTTATAAACGGCTTTGTTGGGGCGTTAGATTGGTCTCTGGTTGGTACTACCATCGGCGAGGGTATCAATACGGCTTTAGTGTTTGCAAATACGCTTTTAACAACAATAGATTTCGGGCAGATAGGGCGGTCACTTGCAATCGGGTTAAATTCTGCTGTGAATGTGATTGACTGGCAGGCGGTGGGATCCTTAGTATGTAACGGATTCAATGCGGTTATTGATTTACTATATGATTTTGTGTCAACTTTTGACTTTACAAAATTCGGGGAGAGTATGGGGACCGCCATAACAACAGCGATAAAGGGCATCAAGTGGAGCAAGGGCGGCGCAGCTATTGGAAAATCTGTAACAGGATTATTTGACACATTCAACGGATTTATTAAAAAAACAGATTTCGCAGCATTAGGAAAAGGGATTGTCTCAGCTATCGGCGGATTTTTCAAAAATCTTTCATGGTCTTCAATCGGTACAGCTTTATCAAATGCAATAAAGGCTTTAGCTGATTTCCTTTATGGGGTTGTTTCCAGTACAGACTGGGCGGCAGTTCCGCAGTACATTGTTGATGCAATAAAAGACTTTTTCACAAGTTTCGACTGGTCCGGTGTGTCTAAGAGTTTGGGAAAACTTCTCGGTTCTGCGGTAAAGGGTGCGATTGATTTAGTCGGCAGTATCTGGGATATGCTCAAAAAAGCCTGGGGCAACTTGTCAGATTATTTCAACGATTACATTGAGGACGCAGGCGGGGACATTATCGCCGGATTATGGAACGGAATCACCGACGCATTGAAAAACTGCGGCACATGGATAAAAAACAACCTGTTTCAGCCTTTTATAGATGGGTTCAAAGATGCATTCGGAATACACAGCCCATCAAAAGAAATGAAGATAATGGGCGGCTATGTTGTAGATGGTTTCCTGTCTGGTATCTCTGGCAAGTTTTCAGAATGCCGCGACAAAGTTTTAGAGTGGGCCGGTAAAATAAAAGATTGGTTTTCTGGTACATCATTCGGGAAAATATGTAAATCAACATGGGAGAATTACGGGCAGAACATTATAGGCGGTTTTAGAGATAAAATCGGAAACGCTTATACTTCGACAAGAGACAAAATATCTGCGTGGGCTTCTGATGTGAAAGATTATTTTTCCGGAAGTTCTCACGGCTCTATAAACTCCACAACATGGGCGGACTATGCAGACAAGGTTGTTTCTGGATTTAGGGACAAAATCGGAAATGTTTATACAACGGTACGTTCCAATATTTCCACATGGGCCTCAGACATAAAGGATTATTTCACAGGATCCGGCAAAGGTGCGATAAACTTAACCACTTTTAGTAATTATGCAGACAAGGTTGTTTCTGGGTTCCGGGAGAAGATAGGAAGCACATACACAACAGTTAGGGACAAAATATCCACATGGGCCTCAGATATACGCGATTATTTTACAAGCAGTTCGCACGGATCTATTAATAGTACAAAGTTTTCGACCTTTGCCGGTAATATTATAAGCGGATTTAAGGGAAAAATCACAACATCATACAGCGATTGTCAAACCAGTATTACAACATGGGCGAATAAAGTAAAATCATGGTTTTCTGATACGGCAAGCGTCTCATCGTTCCAGGGATTCGCTAAAAACGTGATTCATGGTTTTCGTGATGGAATCAACAGTTTTTATAGAGACTGTGAGGATGCCGTTAAGTCGTGGGCCTCTAAAGTCACAGACTGGTTCAAAGAAAAACTTGATATAAACAGCCCGTCAAAGGTGTTTGAACAATTCGGATTGTATACGGTGCAGGGATTCAATAAGGGCATTAACAACGCCGGAAAGACAACGAAAAAGGCTGTCTCTGGATGGCTTGCGCCGCTTGATAATGTTGCTGTGAATACGAGACTCTCTATCAATGATACAGATTTGAGAGCTTGCCGGGCAAATTATGGGGAAGATTTCAGCCGCGATATAAGTGTACAGCGATACACGCATAACAGCATAAGCGGAGCCGTACAAGCTGCAATCGTGACAGATAATCCACTAACGGCAGCATTTAGGGAGATAGCAGAATCTGTTATAGTTCCGGCAATTCAGAACGTAGAAACACAGGCAAAGCGGCAGGCAGACAAAAACGAGCAGACTATTGTGGAGATTGGAGGAAAGACGATAACGGACGCAGTACGCGAACAGAAGAGCAGAAACGGTTTTTCTTTCCAACCAACATAAAATTTTATTGTTGCAATAGTGATATTGCACAACAAAATATAAACGAACTGCGTTTTCAAGTGTTTGCACCGATTACAGAAAAAGTGTTGTTTAGTCCGCTATACAAAGAACGAACCGCAATGTTTAACGGACTAAACAATGCTGATTTTATGGGAAAAATCCTTGTTTATTTAGTCAATATCTTTTTCGTTTTGGTCGTGTTATTCTCCGTGTGTAGTCAACTGATGCATATATACATCATACGGAGGAAAGCACACAGAAAGAATTTTTTAATACAGTGTGTGCACCTCATCAAAAGCCAAAAGAAAAGGAGGAAAACACATGGCAAACGTAACACAATTTAACCGAACTAATACAGGAGAAGCAATACTACTTGATGTTCAGGGCTTGCAGGATGCTTTGCAATGCGGAAGAGGTACGGCGTTAAAAATTGCCAGACAGGCAGACGCAGAGATTAGAGTAGGGCGGAGGTGCTTATATAAGCGAAAGAAAATAGAAGCATACATTGAAAATGTTAGTGAACTGTAACGATTACATTACACGATGTTACACATTATTACAAAATGTAATGGTTAGAGCATATTAACAGAAAGGAGCAGCAATGGGAACAAAGCGTTACTTCTGGTTGAAGCTCATGGGAGATTTTTTTGACAGAACAGAAATACGGTTGATAGAAAAAGCACCTCATGGGAAAGAACTTGTGCTTCTCTACTTGAAACTATTGTGTAAATCCTTGGAAACTGATGGCGCATTAGTTTTTAATGGGAAGCCGTACACAGATGAAATAATATCATTGGCAACTGATACGGATTTAGAAACGGTAAAAAGTGGTATTTCGCTTTTTGAACAATATGGACTAATAGAAAGGCGAGACAATACTTTTTATATGCCCCAGATAATGGATCTTGTAGCCTCAGAAACTTACTGGGCGCAAGCTAAAAGGAGGGAGCGAGAAAAGAAAGTATCGCAGGAATTGGACAATGTCCAAGAATGTCCAAACGTGTCCAATGAATGTCAAGACAATGTCAGTAGAGAAGATATAGAGAAAGATACAGAGAAGATAAAAACAGAAAAAAAGAAGAAAAAAGAGGAAAACACCCTGCAGATTTTTGAAAGGCTACGCCCAAACTATCCGCTTTCTGATATGTTGTCTGAAAAATTGTATGAATGGCTTAAATACAAAGCTGAGCGAAAAGAATCATACAAGGAAACCGGTATCAAATCACTTATTTCACAAGTACGCAAGCAAGCGGACCAGTATGGAGACGAAAAAGTGTGTGATTTAATTGATGAATGTATGGCGAATGGGTGGAAAGGCATTATATGGGACAAGTTAATCCCTAATCCACCAACAAAAACAGAATTGCTAATGAAGAGAGTTAGCAATGTAGATGAGTGGTAGGAGGTGCAACAATGGAAATTGATGAAATCATGAACTATATCAGGGAACACGGTGAACCGCCGGAGGATAATTTGCACTATATGCCTGTTGATCCGCTCTTTCTGGAAGAGGTGCTTGCAAATTGTATTGTATTTACTGTTGAAACTCATAAGAACTATACAGAAATACTGTTCCGACATATCAATAATGTTGATTGGTTTAGTTTGCGTGTAAAGGGAGCCTCTTCTTTTGAAGTAGCCAGGTTTGCAGTAAAGGCGGACAGAACAACGAAATTTGCTATTCAGGGCGAAAAATGGACATAGTAAAGCATTTTAACTGGGAGCCATTGGCGGAGGTACTATAGTTCCCGGATAAAATAAAAATCTACGACGGAGAAAGGAGGCGGAAAGGATGGCAAAAGGAAACCCAAACAGTAATTTTCCCAATGCGCAGCAACCGGCGCTAAAACCGGAGGAAATGGGCGGAATGGTGGCAGCTATGGAAGAATTGCGAGAACTTCCAAAAATAAACACTAATGATCCGGACGAATTAGAAAGCCGTGTGCGCTATTTTTTTGAATGGTGCACAGAAAAACAGTTACGCCCAGGGGTTGAGCTTCTGGCGTTGTGCATAGGGACGTCACGTCAGAATTTATGGAAGTGGGAGCAGGCAGGAGGGAAGAAGGGGGAGATAGTAGGAAGAGCAAAACAGGTTATTGCGGCATTATTGGAACAATGGAGCATTTGCGGAAAGATAAACCCGGCTACATCATGCTTTCTTCTTAAAAATCATTTTGGTTATAAAGATCAATATGATGTTTCTGCGGTTCCAGTTAATCAAATGGATTCTTTACCAACAGCAGAAGAAATTGTAAAAGGCATTCCACAAATAACCGCCGGAGATATTGAGCCGGATTTCACAGACATTTTAGAGGATGGATAGAACGCCCATTTGCGCGGGCGAGTTGACATCTAAAAAAGGATTGAAGAAAGGAAAAGAAGTATGTTATCACGAGTATTAGAAAAAACAACGAAAGATTTTATTATTGCAATCAACCAGGCAGCAAAGGCACAGGCGGAGCAGATCGCCGAAATAAGATCACAGACAATTTACACGGAAGAACACAAGAACGAGCAGGAGAACAAAGTTAGAGCGGCAACGGCGGCAGCTATGCAGATGGTTAGAGACACGGCGCGAGATTCAATCACGTCCGCTTTTGCGAATGCACGCGCAACGGTCGAAAATTCAGTATCAGAGGGCGCACACGATACCACTTTCGAGGAGATCAAGAACGCAGCAGAGGCAACCGGCGGAGATTTTACCGAGTTTGAAATTGGTGTATTGCTTGAAAAGTGCGCCGGTCATTATTGGGCGATGAAATTATTGTCACGATTGACAAGGGACAACACCAACGCCGCCGCAATTCTCAAAGAGCGGTTTAAAACACCAGACCCGAGCTATTATTTGAGTGTTCTAGATGACGAAGAGGGCTATTTACTTAGCTTTATACAGATATACAAAGACGATCAGGCGGCCGCTATAGATATTGCAAAGAGTGATGTAAACGGCGAGACGCTTATATCTGGGGACCACTTCCAGAGGCTGCACGAACGGTTAGAGATTAACCCGGCTTATTTAACCGATGATGATTTTCAAGCCCCGGTATTACGCTCCTTTGAACGTAGAACACTTAGATCATCCGGCATTGTGTTAGATGTGAACGACACAGAAAGCAGAAAGAAAGTAAAAGCAGCGGCGAGACAGGGCGGAGCTGTCAAAAATTGTTTAATGCGTACCGTGTGGAAAGCAACTATTGACGAAGAAATAAAGATAATGTGGCAGGAAGCACAGGACAACGCACAAATAAAATACGGATCCGCGGGGGCAAGTGCTTTTAAGGCAGTGGGGAGCAGATACTAATATACCGCTGTGAGGGCGTAAGAACCTTATATTGCCCTTTTAATGCTTTTAATGGCAATTTAACACTAAAGCATATTGAAAGCCTTAAAAAGGCAATACAGAGCGTAGAAAGGGCAAAGAAAAACACCCGGTTGTTACTCTGCCGGGTGTTAGTCCTCCAAATTATCAATATAACATTGCAATATATGACATATTAAATTATTCAAACTATTTCGCCCCTGCTTGTCGGCTTCTGTTTTTAAACGTTCCTTTAATTCTGGGCTGATTCTGATAGTTGTTATGGGGTAATTTGGTTTATATTTTTTTTCGTTCTGCTCCATCGGATCACCTCCACAGATTTAACTATAACACAGTTATAAAAATATTGCAATCACGTTGACAGCAACTATAAATCATGATACACTGATAGTAAGTTGATAGCAAGTATATATCAACTAGATTTCAGAAAGGAGACAGAAAACAATGAATGACGTTCAAAAAAGAGAAAAAGAAGTGCAAGAAATTATTGACCATTTAAGCGATGACGGAATCAACAAGGCACTTCATGAATTGTTTGGAATTTATGACATGTTAGAGGCTGACGAGTTTGAAACGGTCGAACATGTAAAAAACCATGTTGAAAGAGTTATTGATACAGTTTTAATAGCTGTAGAATGAAAAGAACGGCACCCCGAAACCTACCACAGCCAGGGGAGCCGCTCTGCATTCTTGATGATGAAACCACCACTATTTTATTTTATTGTGCGTGTGCTTCCTTGTCAAGGAAAAGAAAAGGAGGAAAGCAACGTGTCAAAGATTATTGCAGAATTGCAAATGTGTAATGGAATGCAACCGGAGATAGAACCGGGGGATATTCTAATAATTGACGCAGATAGCGAAAGCGTGAAAGATGGCGATATTGCTTTGTTACTGCTTGATGGAAATAGAACCGTCCGCAGATTAAAACATATTGATGGCGGCGTGTGGTTGATCCCATCCAATAACGCTTTTGCAGATGAATTTATTGCAACGGAAGAAATGGGAAGAGTTTGCATATTGGGAAAAGTTACGGAACGCCGCAGAAAATACTAGAATATTAACCCCATGGACAGCCCACCCGGAAAGATTCGATGAATGCTCGACTGGACACAAAAAACATACATACCGGGAGGATAATACCATGATAGTTTTAACGATTACACCAAGAAAAAAGAGAATCAGAGACTTTTTTATAAAGCGAGAGCCACAGCGGCAATTTTTCAATTATGAATTTCCTAAGGAGGTAAAGGCTACCAATGAGCCAACTAATAGGAATGCATGAGGCCTACAGGATTGCAAGAAACAGCGGATATATTAAAGATCAGGCTGTGAGCTATGCAACCATGGCTGCAATCGTGGCGGACGCATACAAAAAAGGGTACGAGAAAGCAGAGGCAGACAAAAAGCCTCGTAGTTGAAGAAAGGGGCGGCGCGTCTTTTGGCGTGTTGCCCTTTTTTTGCAGAAAGGCGGTTTTGTATATGGTAAAAGGAGTGCAGACCATAGCACAATATAAAATTATGCGATGGATAGACGAACACTTTACAGACGTTGAAATAAAGCCACAGAAAGCCGATAGCGTGAAAATAACGGATAGTGTGGGCGGATGTATGATAATTACAATAAACGCCACAGGGGACGTTATAAACGCACTCAGCGGCGAAATATTAGACAGAGAGGGGGCAATGGTATGAGTGAGAAGAGAAAAGACCACAAGGGGCGTATATTAAAAACTGGGGAATATTGGGATCCTAAGGGGCGTCGGTATATGTTTCGCAAGATGGTAGACGGCGAAAGGGTAACTATTACAGATGATGATCTAATAGAGCTTAGAAAAAAGGAAAATGAACTACTACACCAGATAGACAGAGGGCGCAGGATCAGCAGTAAAAGCGCAAAAACGACTTTAAACGAATATTTTGATAACTGGCTAGAGCTATACGCTAAAAGTGGAAGAAAAGCCACCACATGCACCAATTACAAGAGTTATTATAATACCTATATACGGGAGACCATCGGCAAGAAACCAATAACAAAGGTATCAAAAGCAGACATACAGAAAATTATAAATGATATGGTAAGGGACGGAAAAAAGCACTCTACACTTGCAAATCTCAAAAGCTGTTTAAATATCGTTTGTGATTGTGCTGTTGATGATGATATTATAGTAAAGAATCCGGTTAAAAATATACAGTTACCACAGACAGAAAGCGAAAAGCGGGAGCCGGTGCCGGAGGAACATATAAAAATCTTTTTGGAGTATGTGCGAAATAGTGACAGATATTCATATAGTTACCCGGCGTTTTTGGTTCTGTTTAATACCGGTATGAGAATCGGAGAGCTTGCGGCGTTGACTTGGGAGGATGTGGACACCAAAGCCGGGGAAATTCACATAAATAAATCATTGAACCGATACAGGGAAAAAGACTACGGTTTTACTCTGGCAGTAGGCAGCCCTAAAAGTAAAACATCAATCCGCACGATCGCAATGAATGACACTGTAAGACTTGCCCTCCTGCGTTTGAAGATGCAGAGCACAAGAGAGACCCCAACCCTCCCACGTGTGGACGATTCAGGCAACATAAAAGGAGAGGTAAAGGGCTTTGTATTTCTCAATAATAACGGGAATGTATGGAGCGAGCCGCCTTTTAGGGAGCTTATAGCGCGTATTACAAAGCGTTACAATAAAGAGGCGGAGAAGATGGGAAAGGAAAAAATAGAAGTGTGGAAACCACACCAGAGCCGCCACAGCTACACAAGCATCGCCTATTCTGTCGGCGCAGATATGAAAGCAGTTAGCCATATGTTAGGACACGCAAGCATCAATACAACACTTGACGTATACGCAGACCTTAGCGAAGAGAAGAAAAAGGAGCAGGAGGCAGTTATAAAAGCGGTTCGGATCTCGTGACAGCTTTGTGACAATCTTGTGACAAATACCCTCAATATAACGAAGTCTGACACAACCACACGGAGAGTATAACAAACGCGAATATATTGAAAATGAAAGTGACGGAGATTGACGGAATTACTCGAACATATGTGTGACAAGAAAAAATACTTGACACCTTGTTTTCTTTATGGTAAAGTATCCAAGGTGATTGATGTGGAAGAAAAGTTACAACAGGCTTATTTATATGATTTTTATGGCGAGTTACTGAATGAACATCAGCGCCGGATCTATGAGGACTTCGTGTTCAATGATCTTTCTCTCGGTGAGATTGCCGGGGAGGAGGGGATTACCAGACAGGGCGTGGCAGATATGATCAAACGCTGTGGAAAGAAGCTTTCGGATTATGAAAAGAAACTTCATCTGGTAGAGAAGTTCTTATCTGTGAAGCAGGATGTGGAGGAAATTCACAGACTGGCAGAACAGTTTCATCAAACAAAAGATGAACAGATCGTAGAACAGATCGCAACGATTTCAAATCAGATTTTGGAGGAGCTGTAGTATGGCATTTGACAGTCTTTCTGAAAAATTGCAGAATGTATTTAAGAATCTTCGCAGCAAGGGCAGACTGACAGAGGACGATGTCAAGACAGCACTGAAAGAAGTCAAGATGGCACTGCTTGAGGCAGATGTAAATTTCCGTGTGGTCAAGAAGTTTGTAAAAGATGTGCAGGAACGGGCAATCGGACAGGATGTGATGAGCGGTCTCAATCCGGGACAGATGGTCATCAAGATCGTAAACGAAGAGATGGTTAAGCTCATGGGCTCCGAGACAACCGAGATTGCGTTCCGGCCGGGAAAAGAACTGACCGTCATTATGATGGTAGGTCTGCAGGGTGCCGGTAAAACAACTACCACGGCAAAGATCGCAGGCAAATTAAAGACCAAAGGGAAAAAGACACTGCTGGCAGCCTGTGATGTGTATCGTCCGGCTGCAATCGAACAGTTGCAGATCAATGGAGAAAAGCAGGGCGTGGAAGTATTTTCCATGGGAAATAAAAACAAACCTGCGGATATCGCCAAAGCGGCCGTGGAACATGCAAAGAAAGAAGACTGTAATGTTCTGATCATTGATACGGCAGGTCGTCTGCATGTTGATGAAGAGATGATGGATGAGCTTGTGGAGATCAAAGAAGCGGTGGATGTATTCCAGACCATTCTCGTTGTTGATGCAATGACCGGTCAGGATGCGGTAAATGTTGCTTCGACATTTAATGACAAGATAGGAATCGATGGTGTTGTTCTGACAAAGCTCGATGGAGATACCCGGGGCGGTGCAGCTCTTTCCATCCGCGCAGTGACAGGAAAACCGATTCTGTACGCAGGTATGGGTGAGAAACTTTCGGATCTGGAACAGTTTTATCCGGATCGTATGGCATCCCGAATCCTTGGTATGGGTGATGTGCTTACCATGATTGAGAAAGCACAGGAGAATCTCGACGAGGAAAAAGCCAAAGAACTTGAGCAGAAGATGCGCAAGAATGAATTTGACTTTGAAATGTATTTAGAGTCCATGAGTCAGATGAAAAAGATGGGTGGTTTGTCCAGTCTGATGGGCATGATGCCGGGACTTGGACTCGGCGGTGGAAAGATGCCGGAGATTGATACGGACGAAGCGGAGAAAAACATGCGGAGAATAGAGGCAATTATTCATTCCATGACACCGCAGGAACGTAAAAATCCGAATCTGCTCAATCCAAGCAGAAAGAACCGCATTGCAAGAGGTGCGGGTGTACAGGTGGCAGAAGTCAACCGTCTGGTCAAGCAGTTTGAGCAGACAAAGAAAATGATGAAACAGATGCCCGGCATGATGGGCGGCAAACGTGGTAAAAGAGGAATGTTCAAAGGACTTCCCTTTTAAATAAAAAACAAAACCTATGAGGAGGTGAAATCATGGCAGTAAAGATCAGATTAAGAAGAATGGGACAGAAGAAGGCTCCTTTCTATAGAATCGTAGTTGCAGATTCCCGCTCACCAAGAGACGGAAGATGCATCGAAGAGATCGGAACATATGATCCAACAAAGGATCCTAGCGAGTATCACGTAGATGCTGAGCTGGCTAAGAAGTGGTTATCTACAGGCGCACAGCCAACAGAGACCGTTAACAGAATCTTCAAGGCAGCTGGTATCGAGAAATAATTCCGAAGGGTGGATGTAATTAATGAAAGAATTAGTTGAAGTAATTGCAAAGTCACTCGTTGATTTCCCGGATGAAGTTGTTGTGACGGAGTCTGAGAATGAAAAAGGAACTCTGCTGGAACTTAGGGTTGCACAGTCCGATATGGGCAAAGTAATCGGAAAGCAGGGACGCATTGCGAAAGCAATCCGTGCGGTTGTGAAAGCAGCGGCATCCAAAGAAGACAAAAAAGTTATTGTGGAAATCATGCAATAACATAACGGTAGGATATACCGCATTAAGCACCCCGCAGTTGCGAGGTGCTTGTTTTTCTATGAAACAAATTCATGAGAGAATCTGCACAATAGGAGATTTTATGGAAGATTTATTTCAGGTGGGAGTGATTACGGCTCCTCACGGGGTACGTGGAGAGGTGAAAGTGTTTCCTACCACGGATGATAATGCCCGGTTTAAAAATTTGAAAACAGTCCTCCTTGATCAGGGTCGGGGAACCAGAGAACTTGAAATCGAAGGTGTTAAGTTCTTTAAAAATATGGTGATCCTGAAATTCAAGGGGATAGATGATAGAAATGACGTGGAGAGAATGCGGCAGGCAAAGCTGCTTGTTACCAGGGAAAATGCAGTGGAATTAGGAAAAGACGAGTATTTTATTGCAGATCTGATCGGAATACAGGTGGTTTCGGATGAAGGAGAAGAACTTGGAACAATCTCCGATGTATTGCAGACCGGTGCCAATGATGTCTATGTTGTGAGTAAAGACGGCGCAAAAGATCTGCTCATTCCGGCAATCCATGCGTGTATCCAGAATGTGGATGTGGCTGCGGGACAGATGGAAGTACATCTGCTGCCGGGACTGCGTTAAACGGAGGGTGGACAATGAAGTTTCATGTTTTGACACTTTTTCCGGATATGGTGATGCAGGGGCTTATGACAAGCATCACAGGGAGAGCCGTACAACAGAAAAAAATAGATATTGATGCGGTGAATATTCGTGATTATACGCAGGATAAGCATGGCAGGGTGGATGATTATCCTTACGGCGGCGGTGCAGGGATGCTCATGCAGGCACAGCCGGTATATGATGCATGTCAGAGTGTTATGGAAAAGATACCGCAGAATAAGAAAAAGCGGGTGATTTATGTAACCCCGCAGGGAATTCCTTTTACACAGGCAAAAGCACGGGAACTGGCGGCACAGGATGAGCTGCTTTTGTTATGCGGGCATTACGAGGGCATTGATGAGCGCGTGCTTGAGGAAGTGGTCACAGATTACATTTCCATCGGTGATTATGTACTGACGGGCGGCGAGCTGGCAGCCATGGTGATTGTCGATGCAGTGGCACGCCTGGTTCCGGGAGTGCTTGGAAATGAACAGTCGGCCCTGACCGAATCTTTCCACGGAGAGCTTTTGGAACATCCGCAATATTCCAGACCGGATGTGTGGCACGGGAAAAAGGTGCCGGAGGTGCTGCTTTCCGGAAACCAGAAACACATAGATGCATGGAAAAAGGAACAGTCCATCCTGCGTACAAAGGAACGCAGGCCGGATCTGTATGCCCGCTATGTGCGGCTGCAGGAATGCAGACAACTGCTTATGAAACAGAAACTGTTGCACATCGATATGATTGAACTGATCAATCGTGGACGCGCACAACTGTTGTATTTCGGGCAGGGACAGATATTGCTCAAAGATATGGAATACGAGATCTATTTTCATGCATGTGTTGATCCGTCAAGACTTCCGGATATCCGTACATGGACGCTTCCGGTTGAAAAAATACCGCTGGCGGTTTTGCATCAGGAGGAAATGATTCCTTATTTTCAAAAGAGATACGGACTTGATCAGGAGTGTGAATGTTATCAGGCTGTGTACACCAGACATGAAAAGCTTCCGGTGCGCGGGTTATACCGGCCGGATCTGACGCGTGAGGATGGATTGTCGATGCGCAGATTACAACGAGAAGATTTTCCACAGGTGGTTTCCTTTTATCACGGCTGCTGTGATGAGGACTACCTGCGGTCGAGGATACAGGATGGTATGCTTGTGGGGGCTTTTTATGACGAAAAGCTTGCCGGATTTATCGGGCAGCATTGTGAGGGAAGTATCGGAATGCTTATGGTAGCACCAAAATTCCAGCGCAGACACATTGCCATGACGCTCGAAACGTATGCAGCAAACTGTATGCTCGAACAGGGAAAAATTCCGTTTGCACAGATTATCACGGACAACGAAAAATCCATGAGATTGCAGGAAAAAGAGGGATTTTGCCTGTCGCATGACAAAATTTTCTGGATGTGCGAAAAATGATGAAAAAGGACTTGATTTTTCGGAATGAGTATGCTAAAGTTTATAATTGTTGCGGTGTAATTATCCGGTAATATTACGGAACGGATAGTTACAAATGTGAATAGAAGTGACGGTCCTCTGGCACCGATAGATGGAGTTTAAGAACGTCAAAATAATCAGGAGGTCACAAAATGAACGCGAGTGAAATTATCAAGAACATTGAGGCAGAGCAGTTAAAGGCTGAAGCACCACAGTTTTCCGTAGGTGATACTGTAAAGGTATACGGAAAGATCAAAGAGGGAAACCGTGAGCGTATTCAGGTATTCGAAGGAACTGTTATTAAGAAGCAGGGTGGAAGCAACCGTACCACTTTCACTGTAAGAAAGATTTCAAACGGTGTAGGTGTTGAGAAGACATGGCCTTTACATTCTCCAAACGTTGAGAAGGTAGAGATCGTTCGTAAAGGTAAAGTACGTCGTGCAAAACTTTACTACTTAAGAGACCGTGTCGGCAAAGCTGCAAAGGTAAAAGAGTTAGTAAAATAATTTGCTTCATGGAAGGGATGCCACAGAATGCGGCATCCCTTTTTTCTAACTTGAATTAAAGAGGTGGAAAAGTGAAAAGAAGAAGCGGACTGAATTTCAGCAGAAGAAGAAAAAAGTTTAATGTGCCCCTGTTTAAAGAAATTATGACCTGGGTATTAGAATGTGCCATTGTAATTGCCATTGCATATGCACTGGTCAGTTCTTTTGGTTTTCGGACGACAGTTGTGGGAAATGCCATGCAGGATACCTTACAGAGCGAGGAACAGATTTTTGTCAATCGCTTTGTCTATATGGTACGCGCGCCAAAGCAGGGCGATGTCGTCGTTTTTTTGCCGAATGGAAATGAAAAATCCCATTATTATGTCCGGAGGGTAATTGCCTGTCCGGGGGATACGGTACAGATCAAAAATGGGAAAGTATATATTAATGGAGAACTTTACAAGGAAGATATTGTTTCTGCTTCCATCGAAGATCCCGGTGTGGCAGCAGATGAAGTGAAACTTGGGGATGACGAATATTTTGTTCTCGGGGATAATCGAAACAGCAGTGAGGACAGCCGTATGGCAAATATCGGAAATGTGAAAAAAGATTATATAATTGGAAAAGCGTGGTTCCATTTTAAGGGATTTGGAAAGATGGGACTGATCGATTAAGCGGGCTGATTTAGGAAATGAGGAAAAAGAGATGAATTTTCAATGGTATCCCGGTCATATGACCAAAGCAAAACGACAGATGCAGGAAGACATCAAACTGATAGATCTGGTGATCGAACTGGTAGATGCCCGGATTCCGCTCAGTAGCAGAAATCCGGATATTGACGAACTTGGGAAAAACAAATATCGTCTGATTTTAATGAATAAAGCGGACCTGGCGGACCGCAAGGCAACCGAGCAGTGGTCTGCTTTTTTCAAAAAGAAAGGATATTATGTGGTAAGCCTTGACGCGCGAAGCAAAAACGGAATGAAATCCATTACCGATATTATTATGGAAGCCTGTAAGGAAAAAATGGAGAGGGACCGTAAGCGCGGAATCAAAAACCGGCCGGTCCGTGCCATGGTTGTTGGAATTCCGAATGTCGGAAAATCCACATTTATCAATTCGTATGCGGGAAAAGCGTGTGCAAAGACCGGAAACAAGCCGGGTGTAACGAAGGGAAAACAGTGGATACGTCTGAGCAAAAGTGTAGAGCTTTTGGATACTCCGGGAATTCTCTGGCCAAAATTTGAGGATCAGAAAGTTGGACTTCGTCTGGCGCTGATCGGTTCCATCCGGGATGAGATCTTAAATACGGATGAACTTGCGGTAGAGCTGATCCGTTTCCTGAAAACACAGTATCCGGGAATCCTGACAGAACGTTATGAAGTCGAAGAAACACAAAAGGAGACCGAACTTTTATGCGGGATTGCAGAAAACAGGAAATGTATCACGAAAGGCGGGGAACTCGATTACAGCAAAGCGGCAGCACTTCTGATTGATGAATTCCGGAGCGGAAAACTCGGAAAAGTTACGTTGGAGTGGCCAAAGGAGCAGGAAAATGGCTGAAAAAATTGATGCGATTAAAGAGGAACTGACAGCAACACCGACGGAAGCACTGGAGGCGTTTGTGGAAAAATATGCGTCGGATTCCCGCACCGGTGTGCAGAAACTGGTGGATACCGCAAAAAAACGCGTGGATAAGCTACAGAAGGAAATGATCCGTACGGAAAATTTAAAGAAATATGAAAAAGAGTACGATACATATACATATATCTGTGGGATCGATGAGGTAGGACGGGGACCGCTTGCGGGACCGGTCGTGGCAGGAGCTGTGATTCTGCCGAAGGATTGTGAGATATTATATATTAATGATTCCAAAAAACTTTCAGCGGCAAAAAGAGAAGAACTGTATGATATCATCATGGAGCAGGCAGTGGCAACCGGACTTGGCACGATCGGTCCGGACAGGATTGATGAGATCAATATTCTGCAGGCAACATATGAGGCAATGCGGCAGGCGATTGCACAGTTATCTCCGCAGCCGGATCTGCTGCTTAATGATGCAGTGACGATTCCGAAAGTGGCAATTCCGCAGGTACCGATTATCAAGGGAGATGCAAAGAGCATTTCCATCGGTGCGGCATCGATCATTGCCAAGGTGACCAGGGACCGGATGATGGTATACTATGATTCGATTTATCCGGAGTATGGTTTTGCTTCCAATAAAGGATATGGAAGCGCGGAACATATTGCAGCACTCAAAAAGTATGGACCGACACCGATTCACAGAAGAACCTTTATTAAGAATTTTGTATCATAAGATAATTATTCAAAATCACAAAGGGGGCTGTTCGGATGCAGATTTCAGATTTGGTAAAACAGTATCATCAGGCGATCTCATCAGGTGCGGAGACGCTGACCGGGACGAAAGGTGTGGAAAATCTTGTGGCCTCTCTGCGGTCTCTGACAAAAGGAAATATTTTTGAGGGGACGGTCACTTCCGTTAAAAATGGCCGCGTGACGCTTTCTCTTTCCGGAGGGCAGCAGGTGATGGCACGGCTGGACGGAAAGATTTCCCTTATGGAAGGGGAATCCATGTTTTTCCAGGTGAAGTCCAACGATGGCACGCAGATTGCCATCCGGCCGTTTGCAATTGACGGGGCAGGCGCAAATTATACGCTGATGCAGGCGCTTTCCGCAGCGGGACTTTCCGCACAGCCGGAGTATTTGTCCATGGTTGACCGGATGATGGAAGAACAGATGCCGATTGACCGGGAGAGTCTGCAGCAGATGGCACGGCTGGTCAATGCAAATCCGCGGATTGATGTACAGACGCTGGTACAGATGCAAAAGCTTGGAATACCGATTACTGTAGAAAATGCCTCCCAGTTTGAAAATTATATGAATGACAGTCAGGCGATTACACGGGAACTGGATGCGCTGATTGAGCAGTTTCCACAGAGTCTGACCGGAACAGAAGGCGCACCAGTAAAGACAGAGACCATGCGTCAGCTTGGAAATGAGTTGTTGCAGATTCTGACAGACGGGCTGGAAGAAGTACCGCAGCAGATACAAAGTCCGGAACCGGATATGGCATACAACCTGGATGGTCTGAATTATGAAAGCGTGCAGACAGATATCGCAGAAACGCAGATGCAGACGGAAGCTGCACCGGAGACTGCCACGGAAACCGTGCAGGAACATCCGGAAATTTTGTCGCAGCAGGAAGGTCAGGCTGCAGCGGAGGAGAAAGGCGTGGTCGGACAGCAGGAAGCCGAAACGATGGAAACTGTTTCCAGAAAAACAACTTATACCGGGCAGATGTCGCAGACTCCACATACACTGGGAGCTGTACTTTCACAGGAACAGCTGCAGCATTTAAACCGGATGATCGGAGATATTCTCGGAAAGCCGCAGAGTGCATATAACGCAAATAGCGGTACGGTAGAAGTGTTAAAGGATCTGCAGCAGCTGTGCAAAGATCCGTTGCCGTTGGAACGGGAACATCTCGGAAAGCTGTTTTCTTCCAGGGAATTCCAGGCACTTGTCCGGGATACGGCAGAACAGCAGTGGATGGTCAAACCGGGGGATCTCAAAGAGGGCGATTATGTGGGCAGACTGTATGAACGTCTGAACAGTCAGATGGAAAAAATTGAGTCTGCACTCAAAAATGCGGGACAGGAGCATACTGCTTTTTCACAGATGGCAGGAGAGATCCACAGCAATGTGGAATTTATGAACCAGGTGAACCAGATGTACACATACGCACAGATTCCACTCAAAATGTCGGGGCAGCATGCAAGTGGCGAATTGTTTGTGTATACCAACAAAAAGGCACTGGCGCAGGGAGAAAAGGATCTGACTGCTTTTTTGCATCTGGATCTGGATCATCTGGGAAGTACGGATGTTTCGGTCCGGATGAGAGGACGTGAAGTAAGTACGCGTTTTTATCTGGACAATGACACTGCATATGCATTGCTGGAAAAAAATTATCCGGTGCTGGAAGCGAGGCTGGAAAAAAAGGGATATCACTGTAAGATCGACGTGGTAAATGAAGAAAAACATGTAAATTTTGTGGACGATTTTCTGAAGATGGATCAGCCGGCGGCGACACAGCTGCACCGGTATTCCTTTGATATGAGGGCATAAAATGGAAAATAATAATTTTAAACCCTTTCCTTTTGATCAGTTAAAACAAAAGAAAGAACCGGAGAAAACGGCAGTGGCGATTGCCTATGAGCCGGGCGAAAAAGCACCAAAGATACTGGCAACCGGAAAGGGGCAGGTAGCCGAAAAAATTATTGAAAAAGCAAAAGAGAGTCAGGTTCCGACTTACAAAGACAATAAACTTGCGTCTACTCTTTCCAAATTGCAGATCGGGGACATGATTCCGCCGGAGCTGTATGAGGTGGTTGCGGAGATTCTTGTTTTTGTGGATGATATGGATCGTATGAAGGCAAAGATTGATCAGGCAGGGGTTAAATAAAATTTGAATAAACGTACAATTGGAACAGAATATGAGACCATGGCAGCCCGGTATTTGTGCACACATGATTACACAATTCTTGCACGCAATTACCGGACACCATTTGGAGAGGTGGATCTTATTGCACAAAAGGACGGGGTACTTGTATACGTTGAAGTAAAATACCGGAGCAGCAATGATTACGGAGATCCGTTAGAGGCGGTAGACCGGAGAAAGCAGCGCCAGATCTGTAAGGTTGCAAATTATCATTATGCAGGATATGCAGCAGGGCAGGAGATGGACTGCCGTTTTGATGTGATTGGAATTTATGGGGACGGAAGTATCCGGCACATCCCAAATGCATTTTATTTTCAGAGGTGACAGACATGGACAGAGAAGATTTTCAGTGGAAAAATAAAGAGCATATACTGGAACTGGAACAGTTTCAGGGCAAAAAGGGACAGGTGCTTCCGCTTTTGTATTTTCCCCTTCTTTTGGCACATACGGGCGTAAAGAACTGTTTTACCACCAGAGAGGGTGGATGCAGCACCGGGATGTTCCGGAGCCTGAATCTGAGTTTTACACGTGGAGATGATCCGCAGGCAGTGACGGAAAACTACCGCAGAGTGGCAGAGGCAATGGGAGGAACGCTTTCAGATATCGTCTGTTCGGATCAGACTCATACGACGAATGTCCGGCGGGTGGATAGAAGCTGCGGGGGCTATGGTGTGACAAAGGAACGGCCTTATACGGATGTGGACGGGCTGGTGACGGATGAACCGGGACTGATTCTGGCAACTTTTTACGCTGACTGTGTACCGCTTTATTTTGTAGATCCCATACACCATGCGATCGGACTTTCCCATTCCGGGTGGAGAGGAACGGTCGGACGCATGGGGCAGCATACCATCGAGGTGATGCGCAGGGAATTTCATAGTGACCCCGGAGAAATTCTTGCCGCCGTTGGACCGTCCATCTGTCAGGACTGTTATGAAGTAAGTGAAGATGTGGCATCTGCCTTTGCAAAAGAGTTTTCTGGTCATGAGTGTGAGATCCTGATCGAAAAGGGCGGTGGAAAATATCAGCTGGATCTGTGGAAAAGTAATGAGATTGTGCTGCGGGATGCAGGAATCCTTCCGGAACATCTGGCGGTAACGAATCTTTGCACCTGCTGTAATCCGAATCTGCTGTTTTCCCATAGGGCAAGCCATGGAAAACGCGGAAATCTGGGAGCATTTTTAAAACTTGTGTAACAAATTAAGAAATCCTTAAGAATGTATTTCAAAGATGTTAAATTACTCGGGGAAGATTTATGGTACACTGACTGTATTGAGGAAAGATAGGAGGATGCTCTTTGATGCAGCCAGATTGCAGAGATATCAAACCGGTCTATGAGCAGATCACGGACGGGATTCGAAAAATGATCATAACGCATGCGATACCGGAGGGAGAAAAACTTCCGTCAGTGAGGGAACTGGCTTCAAAATTTGCCGTAAATCCCAATGCTGTAAGGAAAGCTTATCAGGAGCTGGAAGAGGAAGGGTATGTCTGTGACCGGGAAGGCGAACGGATGGCGGCATCGGAAAAGCAGATTGCGGAACTGATCCGCAAAGAGCTGCTGCAGGAGTTCGACACGGTGGTAATCAGACTGCAGAATATGTCGGTAGGGACAGAGGAATTGACAGGACGTATGTGGAAACTGGCAGGAGGAAGCAAAGACTTTGATTGAAGTAAATAATCTGATAAAGAAATTTGGGGATTTCCGTGCGCTCGACGGGGTAAATATGCATGTGGCGTCTGGAAACATATATGGGCTTGTGGGACCAAATGGTGCCGGGAAATCAACCCTGATCCGTCATCTGACAGGTGTATACCGGCAGGATGCCGGAGAAATTTTTATTGACGGGGCTCCGGTATATGAAAATAAACAGGTAAAGGATCAAATGGCTTATATACCGGATGAGCCGTTTTATTTTTTGCAGGCGGATACACTGGAAATGATGCGTTATTTCCGGGGAATGTACGAGTCCTTTGACGAAAAGATGTTTTATCGCCTGCAGGAGTTTTTTCCGGGAATTGATATGAAACGCAATATCCGCAGACTGTCCAAGGGAATGCAAAAACAGGTTGCATTCTGGCTGGCACTCTGCTGCAGACCGAAACTTCTGATTCTGGATGAACCGCTGGATGGCCTTGATCCGGTTATGCGGAAACAGATCTGGACGATCCTGATGTCCGAGGTTGCAGAGCGCAGGACGACCGTACTGGTTTCTTCCCATAATCTGCGCGAACTAGAGGATGTCTGTGATCATGTGGGCATTATGAATCACGGAAAGGTTATAATTGAGCGTTCCCTGTTTGATTTACATGGAAACATCAGTAAAATCCAGGTGGCATGCCAGACCGGTATGCCGAAACTCCCAAAAGAATTTGAGGTATTGCATATGTCAAATTCCGGGCGTGTATATACAATGATTGTCAAGGGAAATCCCAGGGAGGTTGCGGCAGCCATCCAGACAGAGGGAGACCATCTGGCTATTGTGGACATTCTGCCGCTTACACTGGAAGAAATTTTTATTTATGAAATGGGAGGTTTGGGCTATGAAGTCAAAGACATCCTTTTTTAACCGTACGGTTTTTAAAAAAAATATGACCCTGTACTGGCCGATCTGGGTATGCTATCTGTTATATGGGATGGTAAAAGTGCCGGGGCAGCTGTGGTCGCGTCTGCAGCAACAGACGGACATGACTGCTTATGCCAGGGATTATGCATTGTACAACAGTCTGCGTCTGGAAGTGGATGTGGCCGCAATTGCAATTATGGCAGTCGTCTGTGGGATGGCTTTGTTTGGCTATCTGTTTACCCAGAAGAATGCGTATATGATCCATGCACTGCCGGTTACAAGGGGGGAACTGTATGTGACGAATATGATCAGTGGCCTTTGTTTTCTATTGATTCCGCAGGCACTGGTTTTTCTGGTAACGGTGGTTCTTTGTCTTTTGCAAGGTATTGCGAGTGTGCAGTTTCTGGGATTGTGGTTTTTAAGTGTTATGGGAATTGCTTTTTTCCTTTATGCAACGGTGTGTTTTTGTGTCATGTTTACCGGACAGCTGTTTGCACTTCCGGTGTACTTTCTGGCAGTTAATTATGTGGCATTTGCATTTTCCAGCGGTGCACGTTATGTCATCGGATATCTGGGATATGGACTTGGCATGAATACTGTGCCGGAATTTTTAATTTTGCGGATTCTCTCCCCGATGAATTATCTGTACAACAATGTGCGTTTTGTATTCCGGCAGTCCTATAACCAGGAAACAGACCTGATGTCGGGAGTGTTGTCCTACCGGGGACTGCGGGTACTTGCGGCCTATGTGGCTGCAGCAGTTGTCATTTATCTGATTGCTTATTACTGTTATAAAAAACGCAGGATTGAAAGTGCAGGGGATCTGATTTCTTTTAACTGGGTCAAACCATTGTTCCGCTGGGGCGTGGGAACCGGAGTCGGTTATTTTGCAGGCGTCTTTGCGGCAGAATTTTTAGATTCCGTGCATCTGCATGTAAAAAAACCAATGTTGCTTGTTCTTGTGGTGGCATTTGGTTTTGTCAGTTTTTTTATTGCACAGATGTTTGTGGAAAAAGGATTTCGCGTATTTTGTCGCCGGAGATTCTGTGAGAGCGGGTTATTTGTGCTGTTTGTGCTGGGCAGTTTCTGGGGATGCTCAAAAAATGCCACCTATCTGGAACAGTATGTCCCGGATGCAGATCAGGTAAGCCGGGTGGAAGTTTCTCTTGATTATCCGGTAGAATATAAAGGGGACAGCGTTCGTGTGGCACGTCAGGCACAGAAAGAAATTTTAAGTCATGCGGAAATTTACAGGGAAAATAAAACGGATGACAGTACACAGATCATTTTTTATTACTACCTGAAAAATGGAAAAACGCTCTCGCGTACATATGAGATTACAGAGGAAAATGAAAAGCTTTCAGAAGTATTATTTGGAGAAGAAAATAAAGCAGATCATTTTATGGAATATCTCTTTGGAACGGATTATGACAAAATTTCAAAGTTTAATACCGGAACCCTGACATTAGACGAATCATCGGAAAATTATAAGGATTGTGACTTTGATGCGGATACTGCAAAAAAACTGTATCAGGCGATTTGTGAAGACGCCGCAGATCAGAAGCTGCAAAAGTACAATCTGACGAATGCACTGAAAGATCCGGAAGAAACAGGGGAGTACTCTTCTGCCAGTCTCAGCATGGATTTTTATCACGTATCTGCAGACTGGAAAAATGTATATGACCGGCTCGATGATTACTACACGAATATGGGCGAATCTGTGGAAACATCCAGACCATATGGCGGATCAGCATATGTCAGCTTCGGGAAAGACTGTACCAATATCATAAATACCCTGATAGAATGTGGGGTCATTGACGATGTTTCGGAAATTCATTTTTTAAGTTCCGGAGAGAAAACATCACAGAGATGAAATCAGCAGGACTTTACAACTTCCGCGGCTTATTGTAAAATAAAGATGGCGTTTTCGGACGCCATCCATTTTTTTGTTGGAGGTAAAAAATGAGCAGACCAGTCGTAGCCATTGTCGGGCGTCCGAATGTCGGAAAATCTACGCTTTTTAATACATTGGCAGGAGAGAGAATCTCCATTGTAAAAGACACTCCGGGTGTCACAAGAGACCGCATTTATGCGGATGTCACATGGCTGAACTATAATTTTACATTGATTGATACCGGTGGAATCGAACCGGACAGCGGGGATGTGATCCTTTCCCAGATGCGTGAACAGGCAGAGATTGCGATTGCCACGGCAGATGTGATCATGTTTATCACGGATGTGCGTCAGGGACTGCAGGATGCGGATGCAAAAGTAGCGGACATGCTGCGCAGATCCAAAAAGCCGGTGGTTCTGGTGGTAAATAAAGTGGACAGTTTTGAAAAATTTATGCCGGATGTGTATGAATTTTACAATCTCGGAATCGGAGAACCGTATCCGGTTTCCGCTTCTTCCATGCTTGGACTTGGAGATATGCTGGATGAAGTGGTGAAATATTTCCCGGAAGGATCGGAAAATCAGCCGGAGGATGAAAGACCGAAGGTAGCCATTATCGGAAAGCCGAATGTCGGGAAATCATCCCTGATCAACAAGCTGGCACAGGAAGACCGTGTAATCGTATCGGATATCGCGGGAACTACCAGAGATGCCATCGATACAGACATTAAATACAACGGAAAAGAATATGTATTTATTGATACGGCGGGGCTTCGCCGCAAAAACAAGAT
>OHSH01000344.1_pt1 | contig 27528 bp, 26 predicted proteins | sample 1578611 | NCBI WGS metagenome assembly OHSH01 (sample SAMEA3879576, study PRJEB24766) | human gut metagenome | biome: human-associated habitat; feature: feces | place: USA | collected 1985/1987 | reverse complement strand
CAGAAAGGAGATGAACTTCCATGAGAAACAAATTCCACAACTTTATTGAAAACTTACTTAGCTTTTATGCAAACTTTTTCACACACAGATTTTACCCTATGTAATATGCAGTTGTCCCACAAACAGATCTTGCAGAACATTATGGTAATAGCCATAGGAAAACGAAAGGAGATAGACTTCCATGAAAAATAAACTTCACAACTTTATTGAAAATATACTTAGCTTTTATGCAACTTTCTTCACAAGAGGATTTTATCGTTTTTAAATATCATTCAATACTTTCCTCGATTCGCCCATCCGTCAAATCATAACTCATATCAAGAAAATCTAATATCTTTGCCTCTTGGACTGTCCCATCCAGAAGAATTATTTTTACTTTTCTGCTTATGTGCAAAATACTACATACAAAATCCAAATAATCTTTAGGAGTTATTCCTGTTTTTATAAATTCTTTGTGAACCGATTCTCTCCATTCGCTCGCTCCTTCACCTGAAAACGTGCTCCATACGCTTCGAACGACTGTAAGCACCTTAACTGCCCAATCAACATACTCTTTCCTATTCACATAATATATATGGGCATCATCAATCCCATCCTAGTTAGTAATTAGAATAGTATATACATTAGCGTCTTTTTCTGTTCACGTTTTTGGGGTATTACCAAATGGAAATAATTTAGTCAAAAAGATTGTGGTTAGATATTTGGTATCAAAAAACGTGATACAAAACAGGTGTTTAAAGCGATTGCACATCAACAAGGTGTTTCCGCATCAGAAGTAAAAGAACGTATTCAATCAACCATCTGCATTTACCACAAGCACGACTGCCGCAGAACGATTGCGGCGATTTCCGACGCACTGCCGGATATGGACGCAGCTATGCGTCCGCTGGCAGAGCAGACGATCCATAAACTGCAAAACATAACCGACGCAGCATTTGAGGAAGCGCAGTTCACCATGACGCTTTCAGACGCAGAGTAAAAGATGACGCGGGCGCGGCAGCCGATGATGACTGCTGCGCCCCGCGTTTTTTGTGCTAAGCTGTTTCCAATCGTAGGGATTGTTAAAAGTCAAGCCGCATCTTAGATAAGTTTGCCCAAACACCAATGATGTCAGAAGATGTAAAATAATAAAAATCAGAAGTTTCAGATTGTAGGTATCCCTTTTTTGTTGCAATACCAATGTAAACAAGTTCGTAATTCGTCCCATCTGAAAGATCAAACACGAATTTTATTGTACTACCGTCGTTAGTAGAATCTGAATTTGCATCTTTCACAGGCAGCTCAGAAAAAAACGTATATAGGTAGTCAATATCCGCTTCTTCTGTTAGCGTTTTTTCCTTGGTGTCTGCCTCTGAGTTAGAATAGTACGTTTCAATTTTCACAACATCTGATGCAGAAAAAGGAAAAACAATATATTCTTTCTTTCCACAACCAGAAATTCCAAATATAATTGCCATTGCGAGAAAAAATGTAAAGACTTTCTTCATACTTAACTTCCTTTTTTAATTTAATACAAACTGTGTACTTGAACCGACTAAACCACCGTCTAATGTGACGTGACTGTAACCAGACCATCCGTAATGGACAATTAGTTTAGTAACAAGCCCGCTTGTTGATGTTCCATAAGCGGTAACTGCATGAAATACTTTTCCACGACTTTGAACTTGCCCAGGAGAATCAGGAAAATATCCGAATACAATTACTGGACGGTTTCGACCAACTTCTGCAAAAATATCGAAATTTGTTACATAGTATGTTGAAGTTGCCGCAACTCCATACTCATTGCAATAGTCGATTAAGACATCTCGAATAGTTAATCCCCAAGAGGAATTCGATTTTCCATAAGAGAGTAACTTGTCTTGCAAAGTGTTTCCAGTAGTTTTTAAATTACCATTAGAATCAAGGAATGAACTGTCAATGACATTTCCCTTAACTTTATGCCAGTAATTCAAAATCAAACACGCTGCTGTATATCCACAGGTGTTATTCTCGTTTGCAGGATAAATTGCATTTTTGATATATTTGTAGTTTGGAATATACTTATTTGTTGCACGTGCTGAAAAATGAGATTGCAGTCTATTAACACTTGCCCTCGAATTTAGATTCGTTTGCATAAGGGCTAATACTTCTGTATCTTTCTGTGTACGAGAGTTTTGTAATGCCGTATCAAATGCAGATTGTAAAGAACGGCATTCAGCAAAAGACATATCGTATTCGTTATGAATTACTGTGTGAACAAATTTATCACCCGACAGTTGATAATAGTTAAGGGGTCCAAAGTAGTATAAGTTTTCTGAAAGTCCCAAATATGGAGAAGGCGAATCTAATGCTTCTTCCAAATACTTGCCTGATTGTGGGTCGAAAATCATATATCCTGTATCACCCACTTCGACAAGTTCAAAATGATTATCACTTAGATCCGACAGAATCTTTGTTGTCAGAGTAACATTTTGACCTGTTTCTGCAGCAATCTTAGCGTTATGAATGATTTGATGCTGATTCGCACTGACCAACCAATTATCTGCATTAGTCTCAGTTTCCATAGCAAAAGCGGTGGCACTTGTCGAAAGCAATAATAAAGAAGCAAGCAAAACACTTAATATCTTTTTCATTATAAGTCTCCTTTCACTTAATTATCTGAAAACATCCTGCTTTGTCTTTCCTAAATATGCGCATAGCAATATTTCATGTATAAACTATGCGCCTATCCTGCTGATTTTAAGTCGCAGCCTCCATAGTGGGCAGGAGAAATAAGCAGCCCCGCGCATAATCCTATGCAGAGTAGTAACCTGTGTCATCGCTTATTTCACCTCCTGTCGTGTCCTTTTACTCATATAACGGTCAAGATCAAAAAAAGGGACAAACTTTTTTGAAATTATTTTTGATTATTTTTGATTCATACCTTGTTAATGGGTTGCCACTTTCCTGCGCAACATTCTTGTGGTATAATTTGAAACAAGCAGACGCTGTAACGAATACCCATAATGTGCAAGAATAAATTTACTTGCTCACTTAGAATGGATGGCTGCAGGGCTATCCATGAGGAAACTTATATGATGATACTCCTATTTAGTGTTTTGAATGATGAACAACGTGCGCTGGTAGAGCGGATATTCCATGAGCATCATATCCACTTCCAGCGCATTTCGTTTAATATTGTGAAGTCAGAGGAAGCCGCAGAGGATGTCGTGTCCACTGCATTTATAAAAATCATGGACAACATCGAAAAAATTTCTGATTTACCCTGTCCCCAAATGACCGCTTTCTGCGTTACCATAGTGAAAAATGCTTCTATTGACGTACTACGTCAATTACAACAGAGTGTTCACATTGATTACTGGGACAATATTTCGGACGAGGACACGGACGATATTGAAGATGAATGTATTCACAATGCAGATGTACATAGGCTGACTGAGGTAATAGATCAGCTTAATCCCGATGATCGGCATTTTATCTATCTTCGCTATACGCTGGAAATGGGATATAGAGAGATTGGTGAATTGCTGAACATTTCGGAGGATGCCGCAAAAAAACGTGGGCAGCGGCTCGTCAAGAAGCTCCAAAAACTGTATGAGGAAAGGTGACGATATGGATATGAATTGGCAAACCATGCTGCATGAAGCAGCAAATGCCAGCTTTGAAAAGGATATAGAAGTTCGCTCTGCCGCCGATAATGACGCCTACTCCTGTGTAGATTTACCGAAAGCAAAGATCCGAGAATTAAGCGAAAAGATTCTGCACTTGCCGCATCAGGGAATTGTTCTATTATTTAGTAGATACTGCTTCCGGCTATCTCCCCAAGAAACTGAAAAGTTTTTCCAAATGAAAAATGCAAAGGGTCGCTTCCGCTTTTACCGTGAACTACTTTCTACAAGCATGGGGCTTAGCTCGGAGCAAGTGATTTCGGATGCTTCTCTCAATCGCGCCTGTAAAATTGCTATGAAAGACTATTTACGCACGGAGCTAAAAGAGGATGCTGCTGTAAGTAGTACCGGAAAGAGCCGAACGCATATTGTGTTCAGACGGTTCGGCAAAGCTGTTGCAGTCGCAGCAATTACCATAACCCTGTTGTTCTCAACGGCTATGGTAACTAATGCAAAGATCAGGGAAAAAGTGATTGCGTGGATAGTCGAGACATTTGAAAAATACAGTATCTTTGAACTGCAAAGCGACGGGGAAAACACAAAGCCCGATTTGCAGAGCTATAAGCCTACCTATCTTCCCGACGGGGCGGAATTGAAGAATACGGTTGAACAGCCGGAAATGCTTGCCTATGAATATGCCATCAACGAATCGAGTTATTTTAATATTCTTCTTAGTAAATCAGATACAAGGATTTACGCCGACGCAGAAAATACAGAAATTGAATCGTTTGACAAGGATGGTGTGATTGGCTACTACTTCAAGAAAGATGATTTGAATTATATTTGCTATGAGCGGGATGGCGATTTCTTTTCTATATATGGCTCTATTGATATGGACGAACTGATAAAAATTGCCGCTGGTATAACAACAGAATGATATACTCATCTTAGCTGAACAAATCAAAATTTCAGGAGGTATAATAAAATGTCAGACGTATATGAAAACTGTCCAGCTTTTGAAAATGATAAATTTCTACTGAGGTTTTCGCAACTTGATGATGCCGAGGATCTTGTAAGCGTGTATAGTGATAAAAATGCACTACCGTTTTTCAACAGCGATAATTGTCATGGAGATAATTTCTATTATCCAAATGAAGATCGAATGAGACAAGCTATTAAGTTTTGGCTTAGTTCCTATTCATCCAAATGGTTTGTCAGGTGGACAATTATTGACAAAGAAAAGCATGAAGCTATCGGCACGATTGAAGTGTTTCATCGTAGTGCAAACGACAACTTTAATCATGTGGGTGTTCTTAGACTTGATTTGAAAAGTGAATATGAAACTTCAGAAGAAATTTTTACAATTATGAATCTTATTGTACCACCTACATTTGATTTGTTTGAGTGCGAGGAAATAATTACAAAAGTTCCTGTTTATGCAGTTGAAAGAATTGAAGCAATGAAAAGAGTAGGATTTAAGAAGTCAACGAAGCTGTTGGTTGGGACAATGGACGGTTACGCTTATAAGGATTATTGGACAATTAACAGAGGAGTATATATCCCTCTGGATGATTTGGAAGCAAAAGAAAAGGCGTGACCGAAGTCGCGCCCAATCTTCCCCATTGCGGGAGCATTTGCAAATACTGTTTTATGGGAACACGAAAGCATTGTCCCTTTTTTCCTCCTTGTGCGTTATATGGGTGATACCAATAATGCACAAGGAGGATTTTATTTATGAAGAAAAAAGAAATTGTCACATTGGCACTAACTACCGCTCTACTGATGACCGCTCATGCCGTACCCGCATCGGCGGCATCAAATGCGCCTGAGAGTATGTCGCAAACAGGTTCGATACAAACCATTACTCCCCGATGGGAAAGCACCAATGTTGTTGTCCCGTCTATCTCAATCTCTGGCAAGCAGATTTCTGTGTCGGTATACATTTCACCAAAAAAATCGACGACATCATCCGTAGGTACCCTCTATCTGGAAAAGAAAGTTGGGAATGGTTGGACACCCGTCACCTCATGGTCGATTGATGGAACTGGATCGGTTAGCATTACCAAAACTTACACCGGCACAATGGGTATTACATACCGCACCAGAGTAGTTGTCACAACTGGGGTAGACAAGATTGATGCAACTTCTACCGAACGCACCGTCTAAAAAATTTAGAAAAAGATTGTCCCTTTTTCTGTGTCTGTCCGTTATACAAGTAAATCCACAAAACAGGAGGTGAAATAAGCGATGGCAACGGTAAATACTTTATGGGAGCATTTGTGTGGGTCTGCTTATTTCTCTTGCCCACTATGGAGGCTGCGACTTAAAATCAGCAGGACAAGCGCATAGCTTATATAGTCGATGTTTAGGTTATGCGCTGCCGATGGTTTTATCTACTAATTTTCCATGCTCTCAATGGGCATTGATACCAAACGAAAGGAGTTAATCTATGAAAAAAGCATTATGTGTCCTGTTATCCGTTGTTATGCTACTCTCCATGAGTGTTACCGCCTTTGCCGCAGATACAAAAGGAGCACCGTCGCAAACATTACCATCTTGGCTGCCTGATGATGCACCTGCGCCTGATCCAAACTCCGAGATTTCTATTGTTCACTTTTACATCAATGAGGATGGCGAAACTATTGTTTATGATCCAGAAACGGAAGTCATTCCTTATTCAACAGCATACGGTGATGCAGGAACAGCAGCCATTTATTGGGTTAACCGTTCACAAATTTATTGGGGCATTACTTCTTATACCAAAGGACTTATGACTTTTGCAGGAGATGTTACCACGAATCGTGGAGGATTTTACTTGCTTGGAGATATTGAGTTTGACGGAAGTGCTTCTGGCAACATCATGGGAGTAACAACAAAGCGTGGAACCAATACGGCAACACTCAGCGGTTTTATGATTGATGCTAAAGGAGTTTCTTTTACCGCACCTGATGTATCATCTTCTCTGACTTATTGATTATGTCTGTACTTATTATCGAGGAAAAGCCACCTCATTTTACAGATGTGGAGTTTGAATACAAAGGAATTGAATTTAAAGCACAAATCTGTCTGTTAGACACCGGAAAAGTGATGATTTCTTTTCGTGTACCCAAAAATGAATTAGAGCAAAACCTGTGTAAAGGTTTGCTTAATTCTCGTGGTACAAAATTGGATATAAAAATAAATCATTTACCAATGTGTGCAAACGTAGATACTTGCTCCTTTGCAATTCTCAAAGGCTCATCATTATTCTCCGATTTCAGCATTACTGTCGAGAACAATCTGATTCTCAGAGAGGATAGTATCTGACCTCAAATTTGTAATCTTCCCTCTGGCAGAAAAAGGCTACGCCCGTATCAGCAGTAATGCCGATACGGGCGTTTTTAAAAAGGTGAATTTTTATAATATTACTCATCATTTGAGCAAATAAAGCAAATCGCTATATCCCGACTTCATAAGTAATTGTTTGAAACCAGAAAGCACTTCTTCTTTTGTATAATTGTTGTTTTCCAAAAACTTATTATCTTTTTCACTAAGGTACTGATAAAAAAGAGCCACCTCTATTACCTCGTTATTGTTTGTATAGTCAATGCTATCTAAAAGTATGTTCTCTGCTTCGTTAATTTTTCCTAAATCAATCATATCAAGAAATTTTTTCCCGATACTTCATACTTGTTTTCTTTTTCAAGTTCAACAGAAACATACTCTTTCCCAAAGGCTAATGAAAATAATACTCTAACCATTTCTTTTATCATTCGCATGATGTAATCTTTCTCATCGGTAAAATTCATTTTTCCATCTCCTTAAATGCCATTCTAATTGTTTGGGACATATAAACTAACTGTATTGTAAATATAAGTCGACTTATAAAACTGAAATTTACGAAAATCTCTTTTGAATCTTATACAACCATATCCCAGCGACAACAGCTATAAATAATATAAACACAACCGCAATAGAAATGGCATAATCTTTCGGTAATACAACTGCAATTACTCCAGATAACAAAACACAAATTCCTATCAACAAAACAGGCTTTCCTAATGCTTTCGCATATCCATTTTTGTCATTTGTGGTTTCAAATACTTTACCATGAACAGAAGAGTAATTTCCTTTTAACAGAGAAATACTAAAAAATATGAGAAGAGCAGAACTAAACCACATCATTATACTAAAACCTATCATAATATATTCCTCCATCAATTATTTGTTTCGGGAATTCTTATTGTCTTAATTTAAATACCGAAACCATACCGCTAAGTGTTGTAGCCTGAGCTGTAAGTTCTTCACTCGTCGCTGATGTTTCCTGTGCCGCAGCCGAATTATTCTGAACAACTTCAGCAATTCTTTCTGCGGTTGCCTCTACCTGTTCCATACTGTCTGCCTGTTCAATGGAAATTTCTTTTATCTTTTTCGCACTGTCTGCAATCGCCTGTATGCCATCCACAACTTCTCTCAATGAAGTTGAGGCTTTCTCTGCATACATATTTCCATCTCCAACCTCATGAATAGCCGCTTCAATAAGTGCTTTTGAATCCACCGCTGATTTTGCACTCTGTTCTGCAAGGTTTCTGATCTGATCCGCAACAACAGCAAAACCTTTTCCGGCTTCTCCAGCTCTTGCTGCCTCAATCGAAGCATTTAATGAAAGAAGATTTGTCTGGCTTGCAATATCTTCAATCTGTGTGATAATTGCTCCTATCTTCTCAGAGGTTTCATTTATGCGTGACATAGCCTGCACTAATACTTCCATATCTCCACGACTGCCTTCTGCAATCTCCGCATACTTATAGGCTTCATCGTAAGCTGTTCCTAATTCTTCTGCTGTTGTTTTTATTCCGCTTGTAAGTTCATTGATAGTTGCCTGCATTTCCTCAACCGATGCCGCCTGATCCGTTGCGCCTTCTGCTAAAGACTGTGCCGCTTCTGCAAGGTTTGTGGAACCTGTAAGAACCTGCCCCGATGCATCATCTACCCCTCTTACAGTTGTATCAATCTCCTCATTCATTTTTCTTATGCCTGTCAGCAAATCGGTAAATGCTCCTGTATATACTTCCTCACACTCTGTATCAATCGCAAATTTACCTTCTGACATTTCATTTAACATTCTGCCAGAATCTTTAATTATAACTCTAATTCTGTCTGACATTGCAGATACACCAGATACAAGTTCCTTAATTTCATCCTCAGACTCAACCGTTGGAAGTGGAGAATCTATGTCACCCTCTGCAAATGTAATAAATCTGTCCTTTAATTCATTTAATGGTTTTTCAATGCTCTTTGATATTGCAACGGAAAGACTGTTTGAATAAATCGTTGATACTGCAATTACAATTATTATAATTGTCAATGCAGCTATCATAACCGTTCTCAACTGTGCACGTTTAGCGTTTCCAAGTGAAATATTCAAAGCCATAAGTTTCTGTAAAGCATCATCCAACGCCTGATACTTTGGTGCTGCTTCATCGGTCATCATCTGCTGAGCCTGTAATGATTTCGCAGTATCAGTCGTTGCACCGACCTCAATTACTTTTGCATCCACTTCCTTATACTCTGCCCATGCTTTATCAATAGCGTCCATGCAGGCAGTTCCCTCTTTTGTTATCATTGTTGGGCGTATTTTTTCCAAATATTCCTCAAACGATTTAACAGCCTGTTCATGCTGTTCTTTCATACTTTCAATGAGACTATCTGAATCATAACCTACAATACCTCTTGAGGCAGCCCTTACTTCCGCTGATTCATTCATTGCCATAGCAATGTCTCCCTGTGGATACGCATAATTATCCAGTATCGTTCCATAGTTGTTTATCGTATAAAGCATAATCACTACAACCAGTGCTGATAATATTCCAAAAATGAGAATAATCTGTCTGAAAGATTTTTTCAGTCGTGCACCAATCTTCATTTTGTTAAGTTTCTTAAACATTTGTCTTGTCTCCTTCCTAATGGATAAAATGGTTCTTTGTTGTCCCATCAATATGTATATACAAGTCAATATATGACCGTACATCAAGGTGGTTTCAATATAAAAGGCACATTTCAATTATGCACTAACGCATAACCAAAATGTGCCATATACAATCAGATCATGCCAAAAGAAAACAGACTTATCCTGTCTGTCTGTCTGTCTGTCTGTCTGTCTGTCTGTCTGTCTGTCTGTCTGTCTGTCGAGATTATATGTATCAGCCTGCATATATGCAACCCCTTTCTACTACAATATATTTATGGTTAATATCCCTTACAGCCAGTAAGGAATTATCCATCTTGTTGCTTAAGCTGTTAGAATGTAGGTAGCAATTGGATATCTTCTCCTTTCTTGGACTTCGCGTCCGTAACACAGACTGATAACCAGCTCCTCATTCGCAGCGTTCGTTTTATGCAGGTTGAATCACCTCAGGTGCATTCGTGTCACACCACAGTAGATTGAATAGGCAATGAGTAAAACTGGTACTTATCCATTGCAATAATCTTAAGGAGTGACAAATTTATGAACGCAGTAGGTATCGATGTTTCAAAAGGTAAAAGTATGGTTGCTATTATGCGGCCTTTTGGCGAAATTGTTTCCACACCCTTTGAAATTAAACACACATCCAGTGACATCAATTCGCTTGTAAAACTTATCAAGTCTATCGAAGGTGAGTCCCGAATTGTAATGGAGCATACCGGACGCTATTACGAAGTCCTTGCCCATCAACTTTCCGAAGCAAATCTTTTCGTTAGTGCCATTAACCCAAAGCTTATCAAGGATTTTGATAACGATTCCCTTCGTAAAGTCAAAACAGATAAAGCTGACTCTGTTAAAATTGCCCGATATGCACTTGACAAGTGGCAAAATCTGAAACAGTATAGCGTTATGGATGAATTACGCAATCAACTCAAAACCATGAACCGTCAGTTTGGCTTTTACATGAAGCACAAGACGGCTATGAAGAATAACCTTATCGGCATCCTTGACCAAACCTATCCTGGTGTTAATACTTATTTTGACAGTCCTGCACGTAGTGACGGCAGCCAGAAATGGGTCGATTTTGCATCTACATACTGGCATGTAGACTGTGTCCGTAAAATGTCCATAAACGCTTTTATTGATCACTATGAAAACTGGTGCAAACGCAAGAAGTACAACTTCAGCAAGTCAAAAGCTGAAGAAATCTATGGAAAAGCAAAGGAGCTTGTTCCTGTACTTCCTAAGGATGACATTACAAAGCTTATTATCAAGCAGGCAGTTGACCAACTTAACAGTGCTTCTATTACTGTTGAGTCGCTACGCACTCTCATGAACGAAACTGCATCCAAGCTTCCGGAGTATCCCGTTGTTATGGCAATGAAAGGGGTTGGAACGTCACTCGGTCCTCAACTGATGGCTGAGATTGGTGATGTTTCCCGTTTCACTCACAAGGGTGCCATTACTGCTTTTGCCGGTGTAGACCCTGGTGTTAACGAATCCGGCTCTTATGAACAGAAAAGTGTTCCAACTTCAAAACGAGGTTCTTCTGACCTCAGGAAAACACTATTTCAGGTAATGGATGTCTTAATCAAAACACATCCACAAGATGATCCTGTGTATCAGTTCTTAGACAAAAAACGGGCTCAAAAGAAACCGTATTATGTCTATATGACTGCCGGTGCTAACAAGTTTCTACGCATCTACTATGGACGAGTGAAAGAATATCTTGCATCTCTTCCAGAATCTTAATTATCTACTATACCTTTCAGACCAGCACTGGTGTGGTGGTCTTGTTTTGATGTCTAATTTTCAACCTGTATAAAATTTTCAAAGTTCTTTCATTTTAGCCTTGACTTTTTATTTGCAGGCTGTGTTTTTTCATATAAAATTTGTTACTTGCAAAATTTTATACATAACCACAGTCCATCTATCTTACTCAAAGGATAACTTATTCCTCGATAAATTACTCGCCATTTCTTGCATTTTTTTATATTTTCGCCATTTTTTGCCTGCTATTAAAACAAATAAAAAGGACGCAGGATTTTACTCCCACGCCCCTAAACTTATCTGGCTTTATCTTCTCTGACTTTTGGCAGCTCCTTCCCTGCCGTTTCCTGCTTTGCCTCCGATGTTTTTCTTGCCGCAAAAGCATCTGCATTATACTTGTACTCCTGTGGTTCAGCTACCATCGGTGAGTAGATGATCTCTCTTTCTGTATCCGGTGCTTTCTGTTCCTTATCCTTTGTCTGCTCCATACGCTTTTCCTTATCAAACTGCACATTCATAGCCAGATTATCCAGCTTATCAATCGAGGCATCCAGATGCAGCTCCATTGATACAAGCAGTTTTTTCACTGCTTTCATAGGGGCAAGCACCGCCTTTGTGAAAGGGTGTTTCTGTTCCTTCTGTGAATAATCCACCTCCGGCTTATCTGCAAAGGTATGGAACGCATTGTTTACGATCTGACCAGCTTCACGGAGTCCCTTTGCAAGAAGTGCTATCCTTGCAATATCCCTGTCTGTAGATACAATCATATCTTTTACCGCTGTTCTGACATTGAGAAGTCTTTTCTTAATTCCTACAAATTCTGTCACCCTGTAAAGTGCCGCCCTGCCCTTTGCCTTTGTTTCATCAACAATATTCTTGGCAGTAGATTTTACCTGTACTTTTATCTCAGATACCTGTGACTTTATCTGCTCACATCTGGCATTGAGTCGCTCCTGTGCTTCTGTTAATGCTTTTTTTGCATTATTGATAAGGGTATCTTCCTGCATTTTCTTGATCTGGTCCTGCATACTGGTAAGTTCTTCTGTCATAGACACAATCTTTTTTTCCAGACCATCCACATAGGTGCATATCTCAAATACATCATTTGCCTGTTCTTTCATAGTATTCTTTTTTAATAAATCGAGAAGTTCTCTTATGATCTCCTCATTAGTAAGTGTCTTTTCTGCTTCCATCTGCTTTTCCTCCTTATAAACAGGGCAGCATATGCCGCCCCTTAGCCTTAATTATCGAAAGGGTGTATCCTTTTTATCCCTGTCGGGATTTCCGTGGTTCTGTTCGGCATTCTCCCTTGCTTTTTCGTTGCTCTTATCCTTTGCTTTCTCATATTCTGCAATAATCTCATTATAGAGCTTCTCCCTGAAATCCTTTGTGACCGGATAGCAGACATCCTGATAAATCGGTTTGCCGTGCTCGTCCACCTGCTTTGTTTTATAAGAAGGCATTGATACAAAGATTTTCTCTTTGCCCTGAAGGATGTTTACATTATTTACAATGAAGCTGTTTTCAAAGTAAATACGGGCAAGTCCCTTGATATTACTGCCTTCCCTTTCATAAGGTGTTACCGTCACGGAAAACTCCGGCATTTCCTGAGTTTTTCCCTGTGTCTGTGTTTCTGCTTTCTCCGGCTCCCTGATTTTTGCATAAGCCTCAAGGATATTAGTATAGAGTTCCTCACGAAACTCTGCCGTGATAGGATTGCATACATCCTTATAAATCACGCTGTTTTTCTCATCACGCTCATTTGAACGGTATCTTGGCATTGATACAAAAAGCTCTCCCTTTTCCTTATTTTCAAGGATTGCGATATTGGTAATCTTGAATGAATCACCAAATACCACGGTCGCAAAACCCTTGATATTGCTGCCATCTTTTGCTCTTACCTCGTTTACCTTAATTGAATACTTCATACGCTGTTCCTCTCTTTCTTATACTTCTGAATTATCATTGTTTTCTGGTATGATAAGCTCACACCAAAGCTGTTCTATCTGTTCACAAGACAATCTGCCATTTAACCAGTTGCCAAGTGTAACAACCATTCCGTCCTGCTCATAGTAGAGCCATTCCTGTGTTTCGATGTTTCCCTCATACACGATAGTCACATCAAAATCAGGCATAAATAATCCTGCCTCCGTATCCCAGATACAGGCAACTCCCTGTCTGAGTGTCAGATTCAGCCTTTCGACATACACAGACCAGCCGCTTACGACAATCTGAAAGTCATCATCAATCTCTGCAATATCATCCTGAGTGTCGATCAGCTCCTCCATTTCCGATACTGCTTCTTCTATCTCCCCCAGTCGGTATCTCTTATTCATCTGCCGCCTCCTTATATCTGCACCTGACAATAAAACGCATTGTTCCCTGTCCCGGCATTCAGCATTTCACTTCCGGTTTCTTCCATTACCGGGTATCTGATATCTATTCCCGGTATCTCAATAATGCCGATGATACTGCCTTCTTTAAGAATGGCTTTCTCCTCTTTACTAACGGTGGTTTGCTCTTTCTCAACCTCTGACCTTTCATCCTGCTTCTCCTCCAATGTCTGCTCAAATTCATTTATGAGCTGGTTCGTGTTTCTCTCTCCGGTTGTACACCAGAAAAAAGAGACTGCCATAATGGCAATCCCTGCTGTAATCAGTAGTCCTGCGACCACTTTCCTTATGCTCATAGAGTTTCACTCCTATCTTTTCCTGTTTCTGTCTGGCATATAGATTCCCTTATCCTCTGCAACAATACCCGCATTTTCTATTCTGTCCTCAGACTTTTCTTCGTCCGGTCCGCCAAGATCTGCATCCATAGCCTTTGCGTTCTCAAGGTCAAGCTGGGCATTTAATTCATACTGCCTTGCAAGTTTTTCTTCCAGTTCTGCACTATATGCAAACGGCTTATCATACTCCGCCTTTGAAGCCTCAAGGTCATTCTGGTACTGTTCAATCTTCTTTTCCAGAAAATCAACATTTTCATGAAGTCCGTTGAACAGGTTCTCCAGCTTTACCATACTTCCCACCGGACTTGTGGAAAGTTCTGCCTTGTATTCCGTCTTTCCACGAAGCACCATATAGTTGATACTGAGGAAATTCTTTTCCACCAAAAGCTCAAAGCCGTGGAACTTACCGACTGGAGTGGTTTCGCCTGTCTTACATTTGCTGATTGCTTCAAGCATTACGGTTCCACCATCCACTCGCTCTGTATAAGTTGCATTGCCTATGGTAATGGCAAAGTCCGGGTTATCAATCAATTCCTTATCCCTTGCCTTTATATCCTCCCTTACATTGGCAAGTTTTTCTGTCGCAGTTTTGATGAGTTTTGGATATTTGATCATAAAATTATCCTGCAATCCGTATCTCTGATTATCATACGACGCTTTTAAGAGCTTTAATCTCTGGACATCATTGTCAACCTCCATCTTTTCCCTGATTAAAGGGTTGCCTGTCGCAACCGCCTTAATCTCCGCATAAGAAAGTGTTGCCTCATCAATGTCCTCACAGCTTCGGCTCACTGCCTTGCTTGTCATAACCTGACTGATGAAACGCTGCTTGTTTTCCACAAGTGACCAGTTGTATGCATCAAAGGTTTGTTTTGTAACATATCGGTAGATTGCCACCTCATCGTTTTTATTTCCCTGTCGGATACCTCTGCCTTCCCTCTGTTCAATGGAAGAAGGCTTCCACGGGCAATCGACATGGTGCATTGCAACAAGGTGTGTCTGTACATTAACTCCGGTTCCGCACTTATCTGTCGAACCGATAAGGACTTTTTTCTTACCTGTCCTCATTTCCTTAAAGAGTGCATCCCTCTGTGCGTCTGTTTTTGCATCGTGAATAAATGCTATCTCCTCCGCAGGGATACCATATTGGATAAGTGACTCCTTCAGATAATCATAAATCGTAAAGTCCTTGTCCGGTCCCGGTGTTCCAATATCCGAAAAAATAAGCTGACAGCCTATATGACCATCAGCATTTCCTTTTACATATTCTTTCCAGACATTTTCCGCTACCTTATTGAGCTTTCCGTCCGGGTTGTTCGGTGCGTCCTTATCAATCAGTCTTGCGTCTGTTCCAAGAAGTCTTGCTTCGTGCGTAATCTTTAAGAAGTTGTCAACACTTGGATCAACACCCCCGCCCCTTATCCTTTCTGCCCTTACAACAAATTCTTCCATTACCTGCTTCACATACCAGTCCGGCTCCGACTCCACGATGATAGGCTTGCCGCCACGCAGAGCTGGCACATCAAGGTCAAGCATATCCGCTGTCTGCACATCGGCAACCTCACGGAAGATGTTCATAAGCTCCGGCAGATTGGTAAACTTATTGAACCTGCTCTTGAAACGGAAACCACTGCCCTCAACCGTAAGCTCCAGTGCCGTTGTTACTTCTCCAAAGTTAGCCGCCCACGAGTCGAAATGATGAATTCCCATCTCCTCAAGTGCCGATTTCTGCAAATAAAGCTGCATAACATACATCTCACACATTGTGTTGCTTATCGGTGTACCTGTTGCAAATACAATTCCCCTGCCATCATTTATCTCTGATAAATACTGGCATTTAAGCTGCATATCCGTTGACTTTTTAGCCCCACTACTGCTGATTCCCGACACATTATTCATCTTTGAAAATGTGGCGAGGTTCTTAAAATTGTGTGCTTCGTCTACCATAATAGAGTCAACACCCAGCTCCTCAAAGGTAATGAGGTCATCTTTCCTGCTCTCATCGGTCAGGGATTTAAGCTGTTCCTCCAGCTTTTTCTTCTGGCTTTCCATCTGCTTTACGGTCCAGCGTTCCCCGTTCCGCTCCTTCATATCATCAATCGCATAGGTGATCTCATTTATCTGTTCATTAAGCATTCGCTCCTTTCTCTCTGCCGAAATTGGAATTTTTTCAAATTGCGAGTGCGACATAATGATGCAGTCATAATCGCCTGTCGCAATCCTTGACACAAACTGCTTTCTTCGGCTCTTTTCAAAATCACGCTCCGTTGCAACCAAGATGTTTGCTGACGGGTAAAGCCTTAAAAATTCACTTGCCGTCTGCCCGATAAGCGGCTTTGGCACTACCATAATTGTCTTATTGGAAAGTCCGAGTCTTTTCTGTTCCATACACGCAGCCATCATTTCAAACGACTTTCCGGCTCCGACGCAGTGGGCAAGCAGGGTATTTCCTCCCATAAGGATTCGTGCCACCGCATTTTTCTGGTGCGGTTTTAATTCAATCTCAGGGTTCATTCCTGGAAATTGCAAATGGCTTCCGTCATACTCACGCAGGCGGATATTATTGAAGGTTTCATTATAATATTCCACATACTTCTGTCGGCGTTCCGGTTCTGCAAACAGCCATTCCTTGAACTTCTCCTTGATCATATTCTGCTTTTCCCTTGCAAGCATTGTCTCATTCTTATTGACTTCATAATGGTACTTGCCATCACCGTCATCAATCCTGTCCCTGACAGTGACTGTTTTTAAGTTCAGGGTATCCTCAAAAATAGAATAAGCGTCCATTCTGCTTGTACCATAAGTTTTCGTTGCAGCCACGGAATGTTTATCCATACTTTTATTTTCAATGAACCATTCCATACTCATTTTATTCAAGTGTACCTGAATACCGGAATTATAATACTCTGTTCTGATTGCCCTTGCCCTCTTTGGTGTATTAAGCAGCTCATAGATAAACTGCTCATAATCAAGCGGCTCAATCCAAGTTGTACCAATCTTTACATCAATATCCGAGGCTTCAATCCATTCCGGCTGAACTTCCTCTAGGGCTGCGGCATTGGCGGCAAATCTTTCTGCCTGCGGATTATCGGTATCCGCCGCCATTGCCTTTGCAACACGCAGCTTATCCCTTACATTTCCCGACAGATATTCGTCTGCTGTCTCCCAGCCTGCGTCCGGGTTATTTTCATTGTAACGGTCAGGATTAAGAAATATAATTCCATCGAGTTCCTTTATGAGAGTATCCCTGTCTGTTTCATAAATGGAGAGCATATAAGGAATATTTACATATCCAAACTCATTGACCGATACATTAAGAGCCTCAACTGCAGTTTCTACCCTGTCCACCACGGACTTTGCTTTAATCGTCTGCTTATAAAACATATCAGCCTTCTTCACCTCCCCGTCCTCATTTACTTCTTCAAGACTGCAAAGAAGCGGATAATCGCTGTCATTCCTGAACGCTGTACGGTTTGCTTTGGAAGTGATTGCTCCATACTTTCCAACGAATTTATCATATTTTACATTCAAAAGCTGCTGTTTGTCTGCAAGCTCCTCATCACTACAGCCCTCCATCTGGATATCAATCAGCTCTCTTGTTATCTGTCTGATTTCATCAAGGCTCTTAATACGCCCCTCCGCTGTCGGTGATACTTTCTGCCTTACCATCTCTGAATTTTCCCTGTAGTAAAGTTTTCCTTCAAAGAATGTGTAAGTATAATTTCTGACATCCGGATCAGCGGGAATGACTTCCTCTGTCTGTTCCTCATTATCTGCCAGTCTCTCAAAATCTGTCATCTGTGCTTTGATGTTACTGATTGCCTTATTGAGTGCTTCATACAGATTGAAGTTCTCATCATTATTCACACAGACGGTATATCTGCTGTCCTGTCCGAACATCCTTGTGTCATACTGCATTGTACCAAGCATCATCTCCGGGTGCTCTGCAAAATAGGAATTGACTGCTATGCCATCACCTGTGACACCAAGATGTACCCAGTCAGGCTCTATATCAATTTTTCGCTCTCTTTTCTGTAAAAAAAGAATGTCCGCAGTCACCTCAGTTCCTGCATTATCCTTAAATGCAGTATTCGGAAGTCGGATTGCTCCCACAAGTTCTGCCCTCTCAGCCAGATACTTTCGTATAGTCGGATTGCTCTTATCCAGTGTTCCCTTTGTGGTAATCACTGCAACCATACCTCCCGGTCTTGCCTGATCGAGTGCTTTTGCCAGAAAATAATCGTGAATACGGAAGTTATACTTGTTGTACTTTGGATCGAATATCTTATAATCTCCAAATGGCACATTTCCCATAACAACATCAAAGAAGTTATCCGGATATGTGGTGTTTTCAAATCCTGTAATACTGATATTGGCATTCTGGTAAAGCTGTTTTGCTATTCTTCCCGATATGCTGTCCAGCTCCACTCCGTACAGCCTGCTTTGCTGCATTGGTGCTGGCATACTTCCGAAGAAATTACCGATACCCATAGACGGCTCCAAGACATTTCCGCCTTTAAACCCAAACTGCACAAGGGCTGAATTGATACACGTTGCAATCTCCGGCGAAGTGTAAAAGGCATTATTTACAGTTGCTCTTGCCGCACTGTATTCCTCATCGGAAAGAAGCTCTTTCAGTTCTGCATACTCTTTGCTCCACGCAGCATTATTCTCATCAAATGCCTGTGACAAGCCTCCCCAGCCGACAAACTTTGATAAAACAGTCTGCTCCTCCTGTGTTGCAAGTCTGTTTTCTGCTTCAATCTGCTTTAGTGTACAGATTGCATCAATGTTCCACTGGTATCTGGTCTTTGCACCACCCTTTTCTGTTTCCCACAGGTTATAATGGAAATTGAGTTTTGTCTGGTCTTGTGTTTTTTCTTTTCCACGCAGACCTTCCACTGGCGGTAATACTTCCTGTGCAGGTGTTTCAGGGGCAGCCTCCTGTGGTTCGGTATCCTTCTGTGGAATATCTGCCGATACATTCTTATCCTCATCAGAAATTATACGACCATCCGTGTCAATCTTGGTATTCAAGCCATATGCAATCGCCCGTTCTCTGGTTTTAAGACGGCTTTCTCTCACACTGTCCTCAATATCAAAGAACTTGCGGTAAACAGGATTCATCTTTTCCCTGTCAATCTTATTTTTTATGGTCTGATAGATTGCCTTCTGGTCCTCTCCACAGTAAAATGGCTGTTTTACCATATAGGATAAGATTTCATATACCTCACGCCATGATACGGTATCCCCTGCCCTCTCTCCATTTCTGTTTTTGTAGCTTACTTTCACATCTGCACTGCTTAAAGTGTATTCTGTGAGTCCATACTGATTATTGCAATATGCCTTTCTCTCACCCTGAACATTTCCCATCGCTATCTCACAGATCAGTTCCAGCTTATTCGGCATAAATGCAAAATCCGATTGCACCACATCCATAAGGAAAGCACGGAATGGTGTGTAACAGCTACATTCTGACACAAGTATCTCAATGGCATCTCTTAAATCTTTATCCATTGCAGCTACACGGTCAGCATAATCAATCGGCTTGATATACCGTAACTCAGCCGCCTTTCTGTTTACAGCATAACTGTCAGGCTCATCAGGAATAGCATAATCATCAATTTCTGATTTCTCCTCCTGCGTATCAACTTCACGGTACTCTGCGTCAATGACTTCATCATCTTCACGAAGTCCGTCCATTGCAAGCTCATCAATACGAGGTGTCTCCGACTGGTATTCTCCGGTAAGGATAAGTACACCGATTTCCTTTTCGACATTCTTCCACGAAACGTATCCTTCTACTTCTCCATCTTCATCTTTCCATTGGATACGAAGTCCCGAACCGTGAAATGTGTCATACCCGTGCAAGCCCAGACCGTCAAGCGGCCAGCTTGCACCCCCCTGACCATATTCTGCCTTGATACGCTTTGCTCTGGTTCCTGCGTCTATCTCTGTCTGATAGATTTCACACACCCTGCCTTTTCCACCGACAAAGCCAGTTCCTTTCATAAGTATCTCTTTTACATACTCACTTGGTACACTCTCTGCTTTCTTTGGATTAAGGTAATTATATTTTCTGGCAAGGGCAGCCTTTTTATCCTCCTCGAACTGACGCATAAATTCATTGTGTCTGGTTTTCTCCGGCTGCTTCACACCAAAACTTGCCTGCCCGTTTTGGTCGAAAAAAAAGGAAGCCTGTGTATATTCGGCTTCCTTACTGACACCCAATGAGTTAATCTCATCAAGCTCTCTATTTAATTCTTCCTGTGTTTCTAATGAAACTTCATCACGATCTGGTGGAGCACTACTTCCTCTGCCTGCATCTTCGCCTGCTCTCTTATCTTCCACATCTCCATTGTCGATGACGGATTCTGTGGCTTGTGCTTCATTAGATACTGTTCCTCCAACTGATCGTAAAGCTGGTTTGCTTCCTCCTCTACTGCCGACATCTTCTCGTACATCTTCCCGAATCTCATCAGTGTCTTGTACCTTGCCGGTTCGTTCTCCAGAAGATACTTCATTGCCATTCTCCCGTATCTGCCCAGCTTCGTTAAATCCTCTGTCTCGTCCGGCATTGTCAGCTCCGGATACAGCAGTCCGTCCACTTCCTTGTAAGTCATTGCTTCTAACATATGATATTCTCCTTTCGCTCTCAATCGTTTGTAAATTCCTACTAAATTCTCTAAGAACACTACAGGAGACATCGCATACAAGGGAACCAAGACGGTAAACTATCTCCTCATCTTTGATATTTACAATCTGACTGAAATCCTGTTCTTGCACAGATAAGTCAAATCCACATCTCGTCCCTACAGCATACATAACACTGGAATATACTAACTGCTCCATATCGCTATCCTGCTGTAAGCCCTTGCGTTTTTCGTTGAATTCCTTTATCACACTACCTGATAGCTGCATTAGTTCGGACATTCTATCCCCGAACTCCTCTTTTATTATATTCCAAACATTTGTTCCTGTAAACTGTTTTAGCGTATTTTTTAGTGATTCCCTGTCATCGCTTTTATACCGCTCCATCTGTCCTTCCGATACCAGAAAGTCTGCATAACTTTTCAGGTTTTCCCCCTCCAGATCCCAAGTCAGCTTCACATTCTTTCCGCCTGTATCACTGATATCGAAAATATATCTCATACGGGGATTAAGTGCCCTTGAGGGGAAGATAGCACAGCCCTTTGCTCCACGCTTTACATATCTTCCCACTTTCTTCCAAGTGTCATAATCTGCCATAAGGGTACTTTTCTCCGGTGATCTCTGAGCTGTTACCATAACGATATTATCAAATTCATAGCGATATAACTGACCAGCAACTTTTAATACATCTTTCCAGTTCTTTTCAGAACGGGTGATGTTGCTGATTTCTGAATCATATATCGCTTTGACCTTCATATCAACACTCATGTGTCACCCTCCTTTTACTTCAGTAATTCTGCAAACATTTCCTTAAAGAGCTTTGACTCCTCCCCGTCAAGCTCAATCACAAATTCTGCATCAACCGCCTGTCTATCACATTTGCCCTTTCCTTTTACAATCTTTCGCATAATCCTGAGAAGCACATAACACTGCTTTGACTTGGCTATGCTCTGCTTAAAGGCAAGTCCGTCGCTGTCAGCCGACTGCTGTGTCTCATAGACAATCACATTCAGCTTTCTGCTGATTTCCTCAACTTTCTCATATGGAATACTGACAGACGATTTTACCTCTCCCGGTCTTTCCCATTCCTTATGAAGTTCGTTTAATAAAAATTCCATATCCTTAATAACTGCTGTCTGCTCATTTTTCATCGTGTCTTTCCTCCATTTTCCTTTAATGAAGAAGGGAGCTGTTCTTCGCTGTATGGCGAAAAATCAACTCCCTTCATATCCTCCGCATCAAGGACTATCTGTTCTGAATAATACATATCCATTGCCTTGTTTATGGCATCGTCAAGTGACTCTGCCTTTACTGTCTCTACCCTTGAGAGAACTTCTTTTATCTCAATATCAAATTCTTTTTCCATTCGATATCAGCCTCCAATTCCATTTTTCCTCATCGGCTCTTTTTTTCTTTTACCTGTCTTTCCTTAAAACCTTCATCATACTTTCCATCTTCAAGCCTGTCATAAAAATATTCCTCCTCTATCGTTCCAAATTCCTTATACATCTGGTGCAGGAAATCATTCTGCATATTTTTTGGAATATCATCATCCTTTGACAAATCCTGATAAAAATAAAACTTCTGCTTGAGTTTCGCCCTGTAATCATAAACATCTTTTATCTTTTCAGGTGTCCCGTATTCTCTTTTATATGCCTTAAAGTTGGTCTGCGAAAGTGTGGAACCAAGATAAATCCCGTGCTCCCACGATACCCCGATCGTTGTGTTATCCTTAGTTGGCTCCTCGTCTTTCGGATATCGCTTATACTCTGTTGCTCCAAGAGCAATCGTGAGAGAGCCGCTTTTCATATCCATTACCACAAGATTGCGTGGAGATAATGCTTCAAGTACCATATAATCGTGGTCATTAAAATTATGAAATGTCTGCCCTCTTTCAAATGTCCTGTCGCATTTTTCATAATGCAGGATAAAGTCATCTATCCAGCCTCTATCCGTCATTCCAATCTCATCCATCTTTGTAATACACTCTGGGGAACTTGTTGCCTTATCAAAGTAAAATTTCTTTGAATCATTATAATATCCTTGCAAAAAGCGTCCCAGTTCCACATCATCTCTACAGAATTTTGCAAAAACTGTAACATTTGCTGCCCTGTAATACTCTGTAAAACCTTCCGCAAGCGTTCTTCCAAGAAGCAGCATCTGATCTGCAAGCTCTGACATATCATCAATGGCAACGAACTTCTTATAATCTTCCAAAGTCATAAGCATATTTCTTTCTGTTCCCTTATAATTCTCCATTACAAGAATCATATCCTTTAAATCCATTCTTACCTCCTGTCCCAGAGAGGACTTTCGCCCTCTCTGCCAATTTTCTATGGTCTGCCAATTACTACAATCTTTCCGACACTTGCCACATCACGGTAAACTACGCCAACTCTTTCATTCAGGGCTTCTACCACCTTTCCATTGCCGACATATACTGCCACATGGCTGATATTCTTATATCTTCCGTTGTTTGTGAAACTGTAAAAGATAAGATCACCAGGCTGCATTTCATCATAAGATACGGTCTTTCCTGCTTCATCAAGTCCCTGTGCTTCTGCCGCTGCTGTAGTTGCTCCTCCATGACTGATATTCACACCTGCATCCTTCCATGAATAATACGCAAGTGAACTGCAATCATAATAATTGCCACTATCTCTTAATTCCTGACTGTAAGGATAACCCACTCTGTGAAGGGCATAAGAGCAGACTGCTTTCTGCCTGCTATCTGTAATACCACTGAGGATTGCATTTATTTCATCCTCTGTCATGGAACTTACTCCGGGGCTTCCACCGCCTCCACCGCTTCCACTTCCAGCATATCCAAGCTGTCCCATAAACTCAGGACTCATGATCTGCTCAAGCATTTCTACCTGATCAGAATCAAATCCATAAACGGAAATCATATCTCTGTATGATTTGAGCGTAACATTTACATACAGTACCGACTTCGTAACAGTTGTTACATTGCCATCTGCGTCTGTTTCCTCCATATCTTTTGTTCCACTACTTGTAGTATAAGAACACATATCATTTACTACAGTCTGCAACCACCCCTTTGATATATCATTCATAATTGTTGCAGTATCGCCTACACCATACTTGACCATGTAGACCGCCATAATGTCGTAGTAGTTACTTGGATTTTCATCCATTCCCTCATAATCTACATACACCAGTTCGCCAAAGTCATATCCGGTATGTTCATTCACTTTGGTATTCACATCACGGTTAAATTCAGACACATAAGCACTTGTAACTGTCTGCACTGTATCTCCTGACTCCAGCGGCGGTAAAAATAAGGCAAATGGTGAATTATAAAGAATCGCTATCACAGCAATAACCGGAACTGCAACGATTACCACTAAAAGAACCAACAGCAAAAGTACAAGTCCGATAATCGGAGCTGCCGCCTTTATCCAGAGAACTGCCTTTTTTACAATCAGATCTTTTACCAGTTTTACAACACTGTCCGTCTGATTTTCCTGTTCTTTCATCTTATCCAGAAAAAATTTAATCTTTCTGCTACGGTTCGCTGCTTTCACATCCTTCGCCTCAATAGATACACCCGTGGCATAGCCTGCCGCCATGCCGACTGCTGTACCTGCTCCCGGTGCAACCGCTGTACCTGCCGCTGTGGTTGCCGCTTTTGTCGTAGTTTTGGCAGTTTCTTTTGCAGTGTTCTTGGCAGTTTCTTTCGCTGCTGTCTTTGTCGTGTCACCGGCAACCTTTTTTGCCGTATCACTGGCAGCTTTCTTTCCCATCTTTTTTGCCAGCTTCTTTCCTGTTTCTACCTTCTTGATACGCCTCTTTGCTTCGGCTGCCGCTTTTTTTCTGAAAAGTGACGCTCCCCTTGAAGCAGTTCCCGTAACCGGACGGCTTGCTTCATATGCAAGATAAGCTGCCTGTGACACTTCCTGCCCGCCTTCCACCTGCTCTGTAACTGCTCCAGTCGCAAGTGCTCCCGTTCTTCCTGCTATATGAAGATTGGTATTCTTCGTCTTGATAGAAGTATTGGACTCCCGTATATTTCTCTTAAATTTTGAAGGTTCCTTTTCTTTCTTCTCTGCCTGATGAATGGTACTCTTACGATAAGACTTCTTTTTACCTGTATCATTTATCTTTGCACTAGCAATTTTCGGACCACGCTGTACAGTGTAAATGTTACTGCCCTTAATTTTAGCTTTCTTCGGTTCATGCATATGAATCTTAGCTTTTTTCTTAGTGTGAATGACCATAGGCTTGTCATCCACTTTTTTTATCTTCAATGTTCCCACCTTCTTTCTGTATCCTTAAAAAAGGTAAAAAGTAGCCATCCGGAACTTAGTCCAAATGGCTGATACATTGCAATTCTAATCAGCAAATTTTGCCTCCCTTTTCTTCTGCTCCGCAATCTTTTCGTGGATATTGGTGTTATACAGTCTGTAAAGGTCAGTGTCCTTGCTGATCTGGTTATCAAACGGAATTACCACGGAACCACACTTGATAAGTCCCATTCCCGATGCAGTATTGGTTACGAAACGAAGCTGTGCCTCTGATACACCGATAACCTCTGCCATCTTGGAACTGTCTGTATTCGCCTGCTTTAAGAGTGCAACAAACTCAGAGTTTGCAAGCATTGTAGTGGCGGTGTAGTTCTGTAAAAGGTCCACGACGTTCTGGGTGATACCCGTGCACAGTCCACCTTGTTTCCTCACCTTCTTCCAGAGCTGCTGTAAATATTTTGCAGAATACTCCGAATTAAGCAGGACATGGAACTCATCAATATAGAGCCAGGTTGCCTTGCCCTTCTGCCCGTTTTCTACAATTCTGTTTTGAATAGACTCCATCATAACAAGCATTGTGATAGGACTAAGCTCCGTGCCTAAGTCCCTGATACCATATACTGTGAATCGGTTATCTACATCAACATTTGTCTGGTGGTTAAAGATATTGAGGGAACCATTTACAAAAAGTTCCAAAGACAATGCGATATCCTTTGCTTCGTCCTCCGGCTGTTCCATAAGGATATCGTAGAAGTCACTCATTACCGGAATATACTTTTCCCTGCCCCTTGCGATGTCGATATACATCTTTCTCACACAGCGGTCAATGATTGATTTCTGTCTGGAATTTAAGCTGTCCCCGATACACTGCTCACAAAGACCAAGCATAAATTCCCCTTTTTCCCTTATCATTCCCTTTGAATCATTCGGATCAAGACTCCACACATCCATCTCAAGCGGATTTACATAGTTGTCCGTGTATGTGGACATATTTACCACGGTTCCGCCATAAGTCTGTGCAATATCAAAATATTCGTTCATCGGATCAATGACGATAATCTCATCATCTCCCGACAAGAATACGCTGCCCATTTCCATCTTACAGAAGAATGATTTGCCGGAACCCGGCACTCCGAATACAAAGCCATTTCCGTTGATGAGCTTCTTTCTGTTACCGATATTTACATTCTTACTGATCTGGTTGATACCGTAATAATTACCTGTGCTGTCATTCAGTTCCTGCACATTGAACGGCATAAGCACCGCAAGCGACTGGGTAAGAAGGGTACGCATTGTTTCCACCTGTCTTACACCAATCGGAAGTGCCGTGTTGAGTGCTTCCCTCTGCTTTAAGTAGTGTGTATCAATCGTACAACTGTTACGTTTTCCGATTGTTTCTACTGTTTCGCAGACACTCTCAAGCTCCTTCTTACTTTCTGCCATAAGGATAATGGTAACTCCTACAAAGAAAAGACACTGGTCATTCTCACGAACATCATCCATAATTGCCTCAATCTCTTTTTTCTCCGTTCTCTTTGCATAAGAGATTTCTGTGGAGAAGTCATTGTTCTTATTACGGACTCTCTGCTGCTTGATAATATCCGACTCAATACCAAGATATTTCTTCTGAAGCACCTTTGTGGTCAAATCCTTTGGCACAGGCACTACATCAATACTGGTAATGGAGTGTACCGGAAGGGAAGTAATCTCATTGATAAATCTGTCAGATAAACTGCTGGGATACTTCTTAATGAAAAGTGCCTTGCAGTATTTACTCTCGTCCTCAAAATGGTCTGGGAAATATTTCACCATACCATTACATAAATCATTCTTAAAATCTGCTCCGACCTTCTTTGCCTTTTTGATATCAAAATCAAAACTGCCCTCATCGCCAAGATGGTAATAGTCATAGAGCACTTTCAGCCTTTCATTGCCATTAAGCGGCACAATCTCCGCCCCAAGCTCAATGAAAGCCTTGTGTATTGTTGCCTCAAGTGTGGCAAACTGTGCCTTTGCCTCCTCAAAGTTCTTTCTCTCAATCGTGATCGTCAGGTATCTTTCCTGTTCAATCCCCTGTCTGCCCTCAATAATCTTCTCCTCAATAATGTCATTGTAGATTCTTCGGTAATTATTGAAGCCATCGTTTTTTTCTGTAATAAGAACCTTATCACGGAGATCCTCCATATTTTTGTTCTTATTGTTAATCGTAATCTTATAATTACAGTCCAGCGAATTTAAGAATTTGCAGTATCTTTCAAAAATGCCGATCTGCTCATCCTCCGTTGCCGTTGTGTAATTGATGTCCTGAAAGCGGTAACACTTGGAATACTTATTCCTGCTTACTTCAAAAATACCGTTTTCAGCCACCGCCATAATCTCTATGGTTTCCTGAATGGATTTCGGTGTCTTATACAAAGGCTCACTTGCCTTTTTCAAGAGCTTAAATCCGTCCGTAAATAAACCCATTGTCTCTAACCTCGCTTTCTTATCTGTGAAAGCCCGCCGGGAACATCACCCAACGGGCTTGTTCCCGACCTCACGGTCAGATACATATGAATAGTTGTGTTTATCCTGCTAACA